>JGI20170J14366_1000156_pt1 | contig 24610 bp, 19 predicted proteins | sample TergutNc150P3_FD_14366 | JGI IMG/M metagenome (IMG submission 14366) | reverse complement strand
ATTCAGTCCCTGAAAGAACTGTTGACCGGCAGGTAGCCCAATTGCCTCAATTTCAGGAAAACGGGCGTTTTTCAAAGGCGCTCTATCAGCAGATGCCGGAATCTTCGCGTCTTGCCCTTTGGCGGGAAGTGCAGTCCGAACTAATCAAATTAAATTTTTTTAATGATTTTTTTAACGGACTGTTGATGCCTTCCGATGAAGCGCAGTTTATCGGCAATATGACTTCCGTAATGAGAACTTTTGAAATGGTTTCTTTTCCTGTTGACGTGTATCCCGAAGATGAATATCTTGCCTACGCAAAGGAGAACGCCGGTCTTTTTAAATCGATTCATCTTTCAAGAATCACTGTAAATTCCAGCGAAAGAGAAGCAAAAAAAATTCTTGATTCCATAAAAACCGGAGTTATCACATTTGAAGACGCCGCAAGAGCCCAATCGCAGGACGGCTTTGCCGACAGGGGCGGAGATATGGGCAACCGTTATGTTTTCGAGTTGGAAAATGAAATACCCAATTCCCAGGATCGTGACAGTCTTCTCAGTCTTTCCAGAGGCGAAATAAGCAATGTTATCCGGATTGATAACCGGTGGATATTTTACAGAGTCGAAGACGCTTTAAAGCCTGCCGATTTTGAAGATTATTCAACTATGGACAAAGTGCGTTCTTATGTGAGGAATTTTGAAAGAGGACGCATGGAAGACTGGGCTGTCGCACAGGCTAATAAATTTAATAATGACGTAAAAATCTCAAGTTTTGACGATGCCGTTCTCTGGCATAGTTTGACAAAGAACGTTTTCGGACCGCTTCCTGTAAATTTCGGCGGGGTTGAGCTTTTTACATCCCTTGAATCGTTTGAAATAAACGGCATTTCCTCGCAGGATATTAAAAATTTATCCAACAACGAAAATTTCTGGAGAATTGCCTTTATAACGGAGTTGAATACTCCGTCCGAACCGCTGGTTCAGGGGAGCAATGTATTTGTTTTATTCCCTATTGAAGAAATTAACGCGGAAGACTCCACCGCTCTTGACGCTGCGTCATTATATTCATCGTACTGGGAGAATTACATTTCACAGCAATCCATTCAATACTATTTCCTTAACAATCCAAGAATGGATGATCGTTTTTGGGATACTTATTTCCGTTATTTTATGCCGTAAGGTTTTTCCCGCAGGAATATGCAGGGACGGTCTTTTGTTCGGAACGGGATAACCATTCTTTCCGGGTATGATCCTGTCCGCCGCTGTGAAGCGGTAGCGGACGCCGTTCCCGTAAAAGACAGAACTCTCTACTTTTGCCCTTCGCCCGTTTACGGCTGGGGGCTGGGCAAATTTTTATCCCGCCTTGAAACGCAGGCTTCCAATTCCAGAATTCTGTGCGTTGAGGCTGATCCTGAATTGTATGGTATATCCATGAAAGAAACCGAGCCTTCCGTCTCCGCGAATGATAAATTGCGCATAACAAACATTACGGAAGCCGGGAGTCTTTGCGCTTTTATCCGTGAATGCTGGGGGACAATGGCTTTCCGGCGTGTCGAGATGATAAAGTTTACGGGCGGATGGCAGCTTTTTGCGCAGCTGTACAATTCTCTTTTTGAAACAATCCGCCGGGAAATCGCCAGAGATTGGAGTAACACCCTGACTCTTGCGAAACTTGGGCGGCTTTACGCCCGTAATACTCTGCGCAATCTTTCATTGATCCCGCGTTTTCCGTCTGTTAAAAATCTTTCATTCGGCTCTTCTCCCGTTCTCGTTTTGGGAGCGGGCCCTTCGTTAGATGAAACGCTTGATGAAATTGAACGACGTTTCGGGGAAAATTTACGCTGCGGCGATAGAAACGCTTTTAAAATCGTCTGCGCGGATACCTGCCTCGGCGCGCTGAAAGACAGGAATATTAAACCCGACCTTGTTGTTATTCTGGAAAGCCAGCACTGGAATCTGAATGATTTTACAGGTTGCGCAGGCTGGAACGTTCAAATTGCGGCAGACCTTTGTTCGCTTCCTCAATCGCTGCGGATTCTTGGCGGGAAGGGATTTCTTTTTTCGACTTTGTGGACGCCGCTTAAAATATTTGAAAGGCTGAAAAAAGAGAGTCTCCTTCCCGCTGTATTTCCGCCGCTTGGCTCTGTGGGCCTTACCGCTGTGGAAATTGCCAGACGCCTTACAACCGGAAAAATTCTTTGCGCCGGTCTGGATTTTTCTTTTACCAAGGACAAGTACCACGCGCGTTCCACGCCGGGTCATCGCGCCCTGTTGAATTCGCAAAACCGCTTTTACAGGATATTTAACCGCGCCGCTTACAGCCAGCATTCAGCCGCCGCCGTTTCAAAATCCTCACTTTCCGTTTACGTCAATCCGGCAATGAAAAATTACCGTGATCTTTTTGAGCAGGAATTCGGCGGCGATCCTCGGATATTTGACATTGAAAGTTCGGGGCTTCCGCTTGGGATTAAAACGCTCCTTATGGAAGACGCGATGAATTTATTGGATAAAAACAGCCTGCCCGCTGAAAATCAAAGTGAAGTTAACGCGGTTTTTTCGGCCGGTGATCTTGATAATTCCCAAATAATTTTATTCTGTAAAAACGAGAAAAAACGGCTGGAAGAATTGAGAAGTCTTCTGACAGGCGAAACGCCGGCTGATAATGAACGGCTTAATATTCTGATTGACGAATGTGATTACCTTTGGGCGCATTTCCCCGATTCTTATGCAGTCAGGCGCTTTGATTTTACGCAAGCTCAGGCGGAAAGTGAAAATAAGCTTTCATTCCTTAAACGAGTGCGCGCGGAAATTGATCCCATGTTAAAAATATTAGAATCCGGTACGGTTTAGCAGGCGGCTAATCGTCTTTTGCTTTCAGTACCGCGAGGAACGCGCTTTGCGGAAGCTCTACATCGCCGACCATTTTCATGCGTTTTTTGCCTTCTTTCTGCTTTTCCAGAAGTTTGCGTTTGCGCGTAATGTCGCCGCCGTAACATTTTGCAAGTACGTCCTTTCGAAGGGCGTTAACGGTTTCCCGCGCGATTATGTGGCTGCCGATTGAGCCTTGAATGGGAATTTTAAACTGCTGGCGCGGGATTTCATCGCGCAGCCTTTCGCAGACTTTGCGCGCGCGGTCGTACGCGCTTTCCTTGAAAACAAGCTGAGAAAGAGCGTCCACGGGCTTTCCGTTAAGGAGTATGTCAAGTTTTACAAGTTCCGTAGGTTTGTAACCTGAAATATCGTAATCAAATGACGCATAACCCCTCGAGATGCTTTTCAGGCGGTCGTAAAAATCGAATAACACTTCGGAAAGCGGCATATCATAGATTACTTCAACCCGTTTTTCGTCAAGGTATGTCATGTTGGTTTGTATGCCGCGCTTTTCCATGCAAAGCGTCATAATGTTTCCCAGATAATCCGTGGGCGTAATTACAGAAGCGCGGATGTACGGCTCCTGCGCTCCTTCAATGCGCCCTTCGTCGGGATAATCCGTAGGATTGTCAATCATCACCTCATCGCCGCCGCGAAGCAGCACCTTGTATTTTACTGACGGAGCCGTGAAAATCACCGATTGATTGAATTCGCGCTCAAGCCGCTCCTGTATAACTTCAAGGTGAAGAAGGCCGAGAAAACCGCAGCGGAAACCGAATCCAAGCGCGGCGGAAGAATCTTTTTCGTAAATCAGGGAAGCGTCGTTTAATTTTAATTTTTCCATGCTCGCGCGAAGCTCTTCGTAATCGTTGGAGTCGACGGGGTATATTGATGAGAACACCACGGGCTTTACCTCCCGAAAACCGGGCAGAGCGCTTGCGCAGGGGTTGTCCGCGCCTGTTACGGTGTCTCCTACGCGCACGTCGCTTACGGTTTTTATTCCCGCTATTATGTAGCCAACGTCTCCCGCGTTAAGTTCTCCCGTCTCAACAAGAGCGAGCTTGAAAACTCCGGCGGTTTCAACTTCGTATACGGAATTATTTGACATAAAGGAGATTTTCATTCCTTTTTTTACGCTCCCGTCAAAAAGCCTCAGATGAACGACAACTCCCCGGTAGGAATCGTAATGGCAGTCGAAAATTAATGCACGTAACGCAGCCGATGAATCGCCTGAGGGAGACGGAATTCTCTTTACTATAGCCTCGAAAAGTTCGTCAATTCCCGTTCCCTGCCTTGCAGAAACCAGAAGAGCGCTTTCCGCGTCAAGGCCGAGGTCTTTTTCAATTTGTTTTTTTACCCTTGGCACATCGGCCGCCTGCATGTCTATTTTATTTATTACGGGAACTATTTCCAGATTGTTTTCAAGAGCCAGATACATATTTGACAATGTCTGCGCCTGTACTCCCTGCGTCGCGTCCACAAGAAGCAAAGCCCCTTCGCAGGAATTAATGGCGCGGCTCACTTCATAACTGAAATCCACGTGTCCCGGAGTGTCAACAAAGTTAAGCCGGTATTCCTTTCCGTCTATTGACGTGTAAGGTATTGTTACCGCCTGGCTTTTTATTGTTATGCCGCGCTCGCGCTCAATATCCATATTGTCCAATATCTGATCCATAAAGTAACGGTCTTCTATCAAATTGGCTTTTTGAATGAGTCTGTCCGCGAGGGTGGACTTGCCGTGATCAATATGCGCGATTATGCAGAAATTTCTTATATTTTGAACCATCGTACACACTATAACGTTAAGAAAAAAAAACCGCAAGTATACGGGTTTATTTTTTATGCTGCGACGCCATAAAGTTCAATAATTCTTCGGGCGGTTCAGCCATTTTAAAAATTGTCTGCGGATTATGCAAGACCGTAACCCAGCAGATATGTTCGTAAACATTGCGGCTGAAGCGCCTATTAAAAGCTTCGTTGTTAAAATTGGAAAGAAAATCGGCGGACTTGTTATGAAGAGCCGCTTTCAGGCAAACCTGAATGTACTCGTTATCCGTCAATAGATCGTCTCTTATCAGTTTAAAATTGTTGGCTATATCGGGACATCCCGCCGCTTCCATGCAGATGTGAAAATAATATGTTTTGTCGATAATGTCGGGATTGATATTTCTGAGCGCAAAACTGTTTTTTTTAACCGCCAAAAGGGAAAGTTCGGCGTACAGCTTGCCGTCATGCAGTTTATCAGTATTAACATATTTTATGGAACCAGGATTCTCGTTTACCGCGTTCATGCAGTATTTGACGTAGGTTTCAACGTTCATTGAATCAATATTTTTAAGCGACCTAAGTCTCTTTACCATCTGCCGCTGTCCCTGCCCGTCATACATGAATAAAATTTTATGTCCCTTATTAGCAAGGGCGTTTATTTTCTCCTTTATCTCCGTAATTGTGTTTATGCTGAAAATATTTTCTTCTATGTTCAGAATTTTTAATTTTGGCAGGGTGAAAATTGAATTGGGAAGTTTGTCCAGAATATTGTCATAAAGCTGAATTTTTTCAAGATTTTTTAAATTCCCTATTTTTTCGTCGATTTCTGAAATTCCTGTGCTTCCTATTTCCAGAATTTTCAGGTTATCAAGGCTGTAGAGTGATTGAGGGATATTCTGCACCATGTTGCCTGCAAATGAGAACTCCTGCAAATTCTTCATATTACCGAATATTTCGGGCAATTCGGTTAATTTAAATTCACTTCCCCAGATATTCAGGTTTTCAAGATTTTGAAGCCCGTTTATCGAATTAAGTACGTTCCCTTCAACAAGCAAATGCCGCAGTTCAAGTTTCTTTAATCCTGACAGCGAAGAAAGACCCCGATGGCCTGCCGCGGCGTCAATGCCCGACAGAGTTAACGATTCAAATTTCCTGCAGGAAGAAAGTATTTTTACGGCGTTTTCAAGATTAAAAGTTTTCCGGTATTTGTAGAAAGGATCAGTTATACAAACCTTTTTCAGGGCAGAATGATTGCTAAAGGAATCCGGCAATTCTGGAACACTGCCTTTTTCATACTTTATCGCGAAAAATAATTCCTCAAGGTTTTCAAAAGCTCCAAGGTTTACCGGCAACGCGGCAGGCGAATAAATATCAAAAAAAAGAGTTTTTAATTTCGGAGTAACAGGTATCTTGTCGGGAATATTCCAACTTTTGTTTATCCTTAAATACAAATTCTCAAATTTTTGAGCTTGAAAAATTCCAAGGGGAAAATTTGAAATCTCGCTGCAGCGGCAGGAAAGATTGGTTAAATTGGGAAGAGAGAAAATAAAATCGGGAATTTCCGTGATTCCGGTATGAGAGATATTCAGCGTTTTAAGCCTTTTGCATTCTCTTAAAACAGGAGGAACTTTTTTCAGGGCCGGCTGACTGTCAAGGTTTATCTCATTTACGGTGTCTTTTACTTTGGATATACGGGCGGCGATTTCGTCCATGCTTTTGCATAATATACCTTCCTGCGCTATCCCAAGATCGGGGTCTTCTTTTACATAATGAAGGTCCAGTAATTCCATTTGTATTATTAAATCACTGTATCTGAAAAAGTTCAATTGTTTTGATTTGACATTAATATAAAGTCAACTATAATGACTTATTATGATTGAACTGTTTAACCACGGGGTATACTTAATAAACGGGAAAGAAATAATTCCCGACGACGAGCAGGCCGAAAAAAAACTGAAGCAGCGCGGTATTTCCGTTTGCGCGGAAGACGCCCGCAAGGGAACGATTTCCCACGGGATTCTTGGCGCTCACAACACAGGCGACGAGCGTAATTTACGTTTAAAATTTGACTCTTTGACTTCCCATGATATTACCTATGTGGGGATTATTCAAACCGCCCGCGCAAGCGGCATGGAAAAGTTTCCGATACCCTATGTGCTGACCAACTGCCATAACAGTTTGTGCGCGGTCGGGGGCACGATAAATCAGGATGATCATGTGTTCGCCCTTTCTGCGGCGCGAAAGTACGGAGGCGTTTATGTGCCGCCGCATCTTGCCGTAATACACAGCTACAACCGCGAAATGATGGCGGACTGCGGGAAAATGATTCTCGGCTCAGACAGCCATACGCGCTACGGCGCGCTGGGCACGATGGCGGTCGGCGAAGGCGGCGGGGAACTTGCAAAACAGCTTGTCGGCAGAACCTACGATATGCCCGCTCCTGAAATTGTGGGAATTTACCTTGAAGGAGAGCCTGTTCCGGGAGTCGGCCCCCATGACGCCGCGCTTGCGATTATCGGGGCGGTGTTTAAAAACGGTTATGTGAAAAACAAGGTGATGGAATTTATCGGAGACGGAGTCGATAAATTGCCGGTAGATTTCCGTAACGGAATTGACGTAATGACAACGGAAACCGCCTGCTGGTCTTCGATATGGAAAACCGATTCATACGTAAAAGAATACCTTGAAAATCGGGGCAGGGGAGAAGGTTATAAAGAACTTAAACCCGCGGATACAGCGTACTATGACGGTTTTATCAGAGTTGATCTTTCAAAGATTGAGCCGTCTGTCGCTCTGCCGTTTCATCCAAGCAATGTGTACACGATTAAAGAGTTGAATAAAAACGCGAAAGATATTTTCGCGGATATCGAAAAAGAAAACAAAGGCGCGGGCTTGGGACTGAAATGCCGCGGCGCGGCGGTATGGGCGGATCAGGCGGTTATCGCAGGCTGTTCGGGCGGAATTTTTTCCAACATCATGGCGGCTGCGGACATAATTAAAGGACACTCAACCGGCAGCGGTAATTTTTCCCTGAGCGTGTACCCGGAAAGCCAGCCTACTTTTCTTGAACTTGTGAAAAACGGCGCGGCGGAAACATTTATGAAAGCCGGCGTCCTTGTAAGAGAAGCCTTTTGCGGCCCGTGTTTCGGCGCGGGAGATACGCCGGCAAACAACGAACTTTCAATCCGTCACGTTACGCGCAATTTTCAAAACCGCGAAGGCTCAAGGCCTGCGGACGGGCAGAACGCTTTTGTCGCGCTTATGGACGCGCGTTCCATTGCGGCTACCGCGGTTAACGGCGGAAAAATCACCTCCGCTTCGGAAATACCCGCTAATTACGGCAAGTACAAATTCTTTTTTGACAAGGGCATATACGACAAACGCGTTTACAGCGGCGTCGGGAATCCGCTTCCCGAAACGGAGCTTGTTTTCGGCCCGAATATCAAAGACTGGCCTAAAATGCCCGCGTTGCCCGATAACCTTTTGCTGAAAATTGTAAGTTTCATTACGGATGCCGTTACTACCACAGATGAGCTTATTCCGTCAGGCGAAACTTCCTCGTACAGATCAAATCCGCTGAAACTTGCGGAATTCACTTTAAGCAGGAGGGACCCTTCTTATGTAAAGCGGGCTAAGGAAGTGAACGGCTTTGAGGAACAGAGGAAGAGCGGGAACGCGGGAAGCGAGGTACAGGAAATCTTTTTAAAACTTAAAGGCATTCGCGGCTGTGAAGGATTTTCGCTTTCCGAATTGGGAATTGGCAGCGCGATTTTTGCCCGCAAACCCGGAGACGGCTCGGCGCGTGAACAGGCCGCTTCCTGTCAGCGGGTGCTGGGCGCATCAGCGAACTTTGCCCTTGAATACGCGACAAAACGCTACCGTTCGAACCTTATCAACTGGGGCATCCTGCCTTTCCTTGTAACTGATGAAAAAACCTTCTCTGACGGGGATTATGTATTTTTCCCGCATATTAAAAAGGCAGTGCGGGAAAAAACGGAACAGATCAAGGGCTATGTGTTAGGTGAAAACACGGGGGAAATAACGGTAACTTTGGGAGAACTGACGAATAATGAGCGTCAGATACTTATTGACGGCTGCCTGATAAACTACTATGCCCATGAGCGGCGTTAACGTCTTTGCCTGTTGACTGTTTCTCTGTCTGACAGCAAATTGCGGTCGTGAGGGAATTCCGCAAGCCCTTCATTTAAAATGCGTTCCGCTTCGCTGTAATTTCTTTTATTCCATTCCGCGGCAAACCGGTTATGGTAATCGACTGCAAGGTTGTTTTGATAAGTTCTTAAAGCCTGTTCCAAATCGCGGTTTCCGCCGAAAGCGTCAAGGTATTTTTCAATATATTGAATTGCCGCCCGCCAGTCTCTTGCGGGAGACGCGCAGAGAATTGCGGCTGTTTTTTGAATTGCGAACGTTCTTAATTCCAAAGCTCTTTTTTCGCCGATTTTGCCGTGCGCCCGTTCAACGGCGGAAATAACGGCATCGCCTTCCGCTGCCGTGCTGATCTGGTTGGCTCTTCTTAAAAGTTCCGCGTCTGTTAATGCGGAATCAAGCTGCGCGTAATCCGCGTTTGTAAGAACGTTTCTATAGTTTTCCAGAAAATTCCTTGCGTCCGCTGTTTTGTTTTCCCTGATATATCTTGCCGTTCTGTTGTTTACCGCCGCCATTGTAAATTCCTGCCAGCGGGCGGCATCCGGATATTTTAAAGACGCCGTTTCCGCCCAGCGCAGGCAGTCTTCCTCCCTGCCCGCCTTTAAAAGCCATGCGCCGTAATTAAAAAGCCTGTCCATAAGGTATTTTATGGGAGCCTCAAAAATAGTCCCGCCTGAATGATGAGATAAATTGACAGCTAACGATTCGCCCAGAAGCAGAACCGTTTTGTCAACGGCAAGGGGAACAGCCTGCGAAAAAAGATTCTGCCTTTCGTATTCGCTGATTCTGTTATTCAAGATAAGAGAAACAAGCTCTATCCTGCTGATTGTCTGGCGGTCGCGGTAGTTGCGCGCGGGAACGTAGGTAAAGCCCGTCAATGTTCCGAAATGATCGTGGAATTCTTTTCTGTTGCCGGGATCAAAACCGTAACGGTTTGTGGTTTCAACGTCGATATCCTCCCTGTCAATATGCACTGTTACAAATGCGTGATCCCTTGTTATTACGCCGCTTGTTTCAATACCCATGGCGTCGCATAGAATCATGTAAAGAACCGCGGAAGAAACGCAGTTGTACCTTCCGTTTGTAAAAATCGTGTCAACTCTGGTTTGATTTAACGAATATGATTTTAAAATATTGGAGTGTAAAAATGTCAGGATAAATTCCGCTTTTTCCTTTTTTGATGAGGGAAGATCGGCCGAGTTATTAATGGCATGTGCGGCGGCGCGGATTTTTTCATAATTGGCGGAGGAAGAATCCCCGGATGCCCAAAGGCTGATCTGCGCAAGTTCTGTCCACGAATAACCGTTATTCCGCCTTCCGATATGGTGATATTCAACCGCTTTTGCTTCGGGAGTAAGGCGGGGAAAAGAGCCGCTTTGCCCGTATGCTTTATTAAAAGCCAGAAAAAACAGAAAGATTGACGTAATTATTTTCACAATTTACTATATCATATAAAAATGAAAAAAGTTAACAGTTACAGGAGAGTTTATGTCTGATTTTGACGCTGATTTAATAATTATCGGCGCAGGTCCCGCGGGACTTACCGCCGCTCAATACGGCGCGCGTGCCAATTTAAAAGTTCTTGTCTTGGAACAGCTTGCGCCGGGAGGACAGGTTTTAATTATTGACATACCGGAGAATTATCCCGGCAACGCCGGGCAGTTTGACGCCGACGGAAAAAAGATCGCGGAACCCAAAACAGGCTATGACTTCGCCCTTGATCTGCACCGTCAGGCGGAAGCGTTCGGAGCGTCTTTTTTTTCCGGCTCTGCGGTTTCATTAAAAAAAGAAAACGGTTTGTTTTCCGTATATCTTTCGGACGGCGGGGCAAAAAAGGCAAAAGCCGTAATAATGGCGGCAGGTTCAAAACCGCGCCTTCTTGATGTTCCCGGAGAAAAAGAATTCTCCGGAAAGGGAGTTTCCTACTGCGCTGTCTGTGACGGTAATTTTTATAAAGGAAAGAAAATCTTTGTAGCCGGCGGAGGAGACGCCGCCTGCGATGAGGCGCGCTATCTTTCGCGTTTGTCAAATCAGATAACGCTTGTTCACAGGCGGGACAGTTTCCGCGCCCAGAAAGCTCTGGCGCAAAGAACGCTGAATAACCCGAATATTAAAGTCCGCTTTAATGCCGTGATAAAAGAAATAAAGGGCGGACAAAAAGTAAAATCGGTTGTTCTGGCGGATACAAAAACCGGAAATATATGTGAAGAAGACACGGACGCCGTTTTTATTTTTATAGGCAGCGTTCCCCAGTCATCGCCGGTTCAGGGCGGATTGAACGTTAAACTTGACGATGAAGGATACATTGTTACCGATCAAAAAATGGCGACTAACATAGAAGGGCTGTTTGCCGCGGGGGATATACGTTCCGGGGCTTTCAGGCAGATTGTAACGGCCGCCGCGGACGGCGCGATGGCGGCTCACAGCGCGGCGCAGTATATTGACGGTATTGAATGACAGGATTTTCCCGCTGGCGGAAACTGGCGCATAAGGAAATTCACCGCGCCGAACTGCTGTTACGTGATATGGAAATAGACTGCGTAACCGCGTGCGCAAGGTTTCTTGAACATCCGGAAAGCCCCGTATGGAAACTTGCCGGAGGAAAGGGGAAAATTTCCGCATTGCTTATAAATTACGGAAGCGCGCTGATGCCTGTATTATGCGGCATGAAAGAAATACCCCGTCCCGGATTCATAAAAAAAATGGCGCGCTTAAAAAAAATTCATTCTGTGCAGGGGTTAAGGGAAGAAGTCGTCATATTTGAGAAAGAAATAGAAAAGACGGGCGGGTTTGTTACGGATACATTTGATTATGACCTTATGAGTCTTGACGTTTTGCCCCATGGAAAAGGAAAAGCGTTAAAATCAGCTAACCTTGTGTTAAGAACCCCTAAAATGACCGATTTGGATGCGCTGGCTCCGTTACAGGGAGCTTATGAACAGGAAGAGGTGATTCCAAAGGGAGCGGTTTTCAGTCCCGCCGCAAGCAGAATGAATATTATAAATATTGTTTCAAAAGGAAAAGTGCTGGCTGCTGAACTTAACGGACAGCTTGTGGGAAAAATAAACGTAAGCGCGGTTTCATTTACAAGGTATCTTATCGGAGGCGTTTATGTTCACCCTGATTTCCGCGGTTTGGGAATTGGGCGCAGAATGACGGAAGAATTTGTCTCGTCTTTAATAAACGAAGGAAGAGGAGTATCCCTTTTTGTAAAGAAAAACAACACGCCTGCGCGCAGACTGTATTTGTCAGTCGGTTTTCAAAAGAGGGGAGATTACCGCATAACATACTATTGAGTGAAACGATGATTTTCAGGTAATATCTGAATGTATGGCTTTTCTATATGAGACCCATCTTCACACAACCGGAGCGAGCAAGTGCGCGGTCTCCTCAGGATCGGAATATATTGCCGGTTACAGGGATAACGGTTACACGGGGATTATCGTTACGGACCATTTTTACAATGGAAATTGTTCGGTGGACAAAAAGCTTCCCTGGAAAGAGTGGGTGAACATATTCTGCAGAGGTTACGAGGAAGCGAAAGAAGAAGGAGATAAGCGGGGACTGGATGTTTTTTTCGGATGGGAAGAAACTTTTGAAAGCTGTGACGATTATCTTGTTTACGGACTCGGCAAGGAATGGCTTCTTGAACACCCTGAAGTAAGAACATGGACAAGGGGCGAACAGTACAGCGCTGTAAAAAAAGCGGGAGGCTGTGTAGTGCAGGCGCATCCTTTCAGGCAAAGGCACTATATACACAAGGTCATTCTTTCCGCCGACTGCGTGGACGCGGTTGAAGTCGCCAACTACGGAAATGACAGTTCTTTTGACGCTCTTGCTTACCGTTATGCGAAAAAGATAAATAAGCCTATGACGGCGGGAACCGATATTCACGACGCTTCGGCGGTTTATAATGATATGACTTTCGGAGTATATCTTGATAAAAAACTTGACAGTATCAAGGATTATGTGGACTGCGTCTGCAATAACAGAATTGCCGGGCTTAAAACGGAAAAGACAAGATTTGATTCCTGCAGCAATGACAGTATAGTGCTTCCTGTGGAAATACGCGGCAAGGATGACAGGATAACGCACAAACGTTGGAAGGAGTTTGTATGAATGAAAAAGCGGCTCATGTTCCGGAAAGGATAAAAGAATTAAGGGAAATCCTGGAAATAAGCGTTATGGATTTTGCAAAAGACACTGATATTCCCTATGAAACATACTGTAAATACGAAAATGGGGAGGAAGACATTCCGATAAGCGTTTTATATACGATAGCCGCCCATCTTGGAACCGATGTTACCGTACTGTTAACCGGAGAAGAGGCAAGGATGGACAGCGCGGCTGTATGCCGCAGGGGCAGGGGCGTTCAAATTGAGCGCTATCCCGGTTATGAATTTACCAGCCTTGCGTATAACTTTAGGCGCAGAACAATGGAACCTCTGCTTGTTTCGCTTGATTCGTCAAAACCTCAGGCGGCTCTTGTGTCTCATTCGGGGCAGGAGTTCAACTTTGTAACGGAAGGGCAGGTTAAGGTAACTGTAGTAAAAACGGAACATATCCTATGCGCAGGAGATTCAATTTATTTTGACGCCCGCCTGCCCCACGGCCAGTGCGCCGTAAACGGTAAGGCTCAATTTATTACAGTTATACAGGAATAAACGGTATGAATGAAATACTTTCACGTTACTGTTCAAGAATAGAATTTGAAAGCTACGAAGATTTTTACGAGAATTACGCGTGCAATGTGCCGCAGGATTTCAATTTTGCCTACGATGTTGTTGACGAATGGGCAAGGCTTCAGCCGGAGAAACTTGCCCTTCTTTGGACAGACGATGCCGGAACGGTGAAATCCTTTACTTTTACGGAAATAAAACGGCTTTCCGACAAGGCAGCCAACGCGCTTCTTTCGTTAGGTGTAAAAAAAGGCGACGTTGTAATGCTTATACTTAAACAACGCCCTGAAGTGTGGACTCTCATGTGCGCGCTGATGAAAATCGCGGCCGTCTGCATTCCGGGAACATATCAGCTTACAGCCAAGGATTTGGAATACAGGTGCAATATTGCCGATGTAAAACTTTTAATCACGGTAGATGACAGGGAATTGCTTGAAAATATCGCTGAATCCCGCCTGAATTCCGCAAAACCTCAAAAAATAGCCGTTTTAGGCAGCCTGATTCCGGACGGTTACATTGATATGAGCGCCGAAATCGAGAAAGCCTCAGGCGATTTTAAAAGAATCCCCACGGCGGCAAAAGACCCGATGCTTGTTTATTTTTCTTCCGGCACTACGGGAATGCCTAAAATGGTTTTGCATAACCACAGCCTGCCTTTGGGGCATATTGTTACGGCAAAATACTGGCACTGTGTCGAGGATAACGGCGTTCATCTTACGCAGACAGATTCGGGGTGGGCGAAATTCGCGTGGGGAAAAATCTACGGGCAATGGATATGCGGAGCCGTTATAGGCGTTTATGACACCGAAAAATTTACGCCTAAAGGAATGTTAGACGCCATCCAGAGGCTGCGGCCTGTAACTTTCTGCGCCCCCGCGACAGTGTTCCGCTACCTTATAAAAGAAGACCTTTCCGGGTATGATTTCAGTTTTATCCGCCATACTTCGGTTGCGGGAGAACCGTTAAGCCCGGAAGTTTACAGCAAAATGCTGGAACTTACCGGCCTTGAAATACGCGAAGGTTTCGGACAGAGCGAAACTTCCGTAATGGCGGCGGTATTTAAATGGCTGCCTGTAAAGCCCGGTTCAATGGGCAAACGCGCTCCCCTTTTTGATTTAAAGCTGTTAGATGAAAACGGGGATGTCTGCGATGAGGGTATTGTCGGGAATATGAGCATTACCCGCGCCGGTAAAAATATGTATGAGTTCGAAGGCGGGAATCCCGATGAGCCTGTCCCCGTAATAGGGATGTCCGGTTCTCCCGGCGTGTTCAGGGGTTACTGGAAAGACAGGGAAATTACGGAAAACAGCTGGAAAGGCGAAGTCTATCAAACAGGGGACATGGCGTGGAGCGATGACGACGGCTACCTTTGGTTTGTCGGGCGGAATGACGATGTAATAAAATGTTCCGGTTATCGTATCGGCCCGTTTGAGGTAGAAAGCGCGCTAATGGAGCATCCTTCCGTGCTGGAATGCGCCGTAACAGCCGCTCCCGATCCTATGCGCGGGCAGGTCGTAAAGGCGACTGTCGTTCTTGCGCGGGGTTTTTCCCCAGGCGATGAATTAATCCGCGAACTTCAAAACCATGTTAAGCGCGTAACAGCGCCGTACAAATACCCGCGCATTGTCGAGTTTGCGCCTGAACTGCCCAAAACCATAAGCGGCAAGATACAGCGTAACGTTATACGCAAGAAAGACTTCGATTAACAGCTTAAAACCCGCGCGCCGCGTCCGCGTCCGAGCAGAATTCCCCCCGCGAAAACTGTAAGCGGCGCGACCAGCATCAGTCCGAAACAGCCGACCAATGTGTGTACAATTTCTGATGAAACCCAAACCATGTTAATTACATTTTCCAGCGGAACGCCCTGTGCGATAAATGTCATAATCATGGCGGTGTATTCCGCGGAATAGGCAAGCAGCAAAGTTGTGGACATAGTTCCTGCAGCCTGGCGCGCGACTGTAAAACCCGATTTCATAAGGCCGGCGCTTTTAAGCGCGGGCTGCTGTTTTTTGATTTCGTCCATAGCGGCGGCAATGTCCATAGCAAGGTCCATCATCGCGCCGGAAGCGGCTATGAAAATCCCCGCTATAAAAAGATGTGCCAGATTAAGATGGCCGTAACCGGTAAAAAGAAGACTCTCCGTAAAAGGACGCACCGCGCCGTGGATTTTAAACATGCCGGTAAATATAAAAGCCAGTATTGAAGTAAAGATGACGCCGCTTGACGCTCCGAGAAAAGCGACAAGCGCCCGGCGGGAAAGTCCGCCTACCAGAAACATTATTATCGCGGTTATCAGCAATGTTATGATCAACGCTCCGAAAATCGGGTCCCAGCCCCGGAGAATCATCGGATAGAGAATGCGGATTAAGGAAACGGCGGAGAAAACAAAAGTGATCAGGATTTTGATTCCCATCCAGCCCATAATCAATATCATAAACGCTGTAAAAACAGCGCCCAGAAAAACGGTTTTTCCTGTACGGTAATGATCAATAATCTGTACATGGGCGATTTTTCCGTCTTCGGTTAAATTCAACACCGCGAAGGCGATATCGCCCGGCACAAAAGCCTTGTCAAGTTCCATCTTTCCCATCATGTTATTTGATGAAGAATAAACCTGATTTCTGAAACGTCCGGAAAGTATTTTTACTTCCAACTGCTGTTCTCCCTGTCTTACAGGGCCTATTATCTTTAGCCTCTCGTTGTTTACTTCGATAACGCGCGCTCTGGCTCTGACGGTGTTTGACTGAACCGCGCTTCCCTTATAACCTGTGGGAACGGCCAGTATCAAAAGCGTAAGAAGGCCGGAAATGATAATAAAAATTGTGTCTCTTTTTGACTCTTTATAGTAACCCATGAGGGATACTGCGCCCAACCACCTGCTGCGCAAGCGGTCAGGCGGAGCGTTTTTAAAAAACTTCATTCCTTGTTATTGCACCTTCAAATTCATCACGCTTGCGAGTTTGCGGAACAAATCCGTATTGTCGTAGTAACCGCCGAAAATTTCCTGATGCACTCCTTTCGCAAAGGTGGGAACCGGAACGCCTGTATGCGCGTAACTTGTCCAGCCGATGCCCGCGGTTTGGTTCATCATCTGAGTCAGCTTTATTGTAAGCGGCTCATAGCCTCCGTATAGCAAATATCTGTCTTCGGCAAATGAGCGGACCTGTTCGTTTCCCATTGAACGCTGAAAGGCGAATTCAACCTGCTCTTTTTGAAAAGCGGAAAGGGAGTCAAAATTGATTCCGAATGACTCTTTTATTGCCGGCAGCAGATCGGTGAGTTTTGCTCTGTCTGCCGGAGTTTTTGCCTTGTATGGTTTCAGCACTTCATCGTCAAAAGCGACATAAGACCTTTTTTGCAGCGCGACTTTGTCAAAAAACGTGTCGTACTGTGTTCCGGCAAAACCGATTGTTAAACCTCCGGTCTCGTGATCGCCTGTTACTACGATCAGTGTGTCCGCGGGATGATTTTTTGCAAAGTCAAGCGCAACGCGGATAGCCGCGTCAAGGGCAAGAACGTCCTGAATAGCCGCGCCGGCGTCATTCGCGTGGCAGGCCCAGTCAACTTTTCCGCCTTCTACCATCATGAAAAAACCGTTCGGGTTGTCAAGCAATTCAATGCCCTTTTTGGTGAAATCGGCAAGTGAAAGATCGTTCGGTTTGCGGTCAATTTCGTAAGGCATAGCTCCGTCATCCTGTAAACGGGGGCTTATAGCGATGACTTTTCCGCTTCCCGGCTTGAGAGCGTTAAAACCGTCTCTTGTGTCAACGTATGTATAACCGTTGGCTTTCGCGATTTCAACCGCGTCCTGCTGATCGTTGTTTCTCCCCTTCCTTTGGAGAATTGAACCTCCGCCGTAGTACTCAAAGCTGCTCTTCGCAAGCTGGACTGCTATATCGTAGTAATCGCTGCGTGACGGAGCTTTTGCGTAGAAAGACGCAGGCGTCGCGTGGTTCAGCGTTACGGATGACACTATGCCGACTTTCATTCCTTTTTCATGAATGTATTCGGTAATAGGCGTGAATTTCCGCGTTTTGCCCGCGTCCATGTTGATGACGCCGCTAAGCGTTTTTCTGCCCGTCGAAATCGCCGTTCCGGCGGACGCCGAATCGGTGATAAAAGTTCCGGCGTCATATGTAGTGGTCAAGCCCGTTACCGGAAACTGGCTGAAGCCCAGCTTTGTAATGTTTATATCCTTTGAAGAGCGCGCTGTGGAAAACACTTCGGCTGAGCTGACCTGCGGCATAGCCATACCGTCTCCGATAAATAAAAACACGTATTTTGCCTGTCCGTCGCCCGCAACCGTAACGTTACGTGCGCTTTCTTCAGTGCCGCCTTTCGCGAACAACGGCTGGAAAACAAGCGCAGTCAAACACAATAAAACTGCAATTTGCTTTTTCATACAATCCTCCTTGCAGGTTTCTGAAATTTCAGAACCTTTGTCTTTTAAAGTTGTATTCAAAATAAATAAGTAATAATAAAATTTTGTTTGACGAATGTTAAAATTCTGTAAGAATTAATATTGTGTCGGCTTTACACCTGTAAAGTAAAATACGGTAAAAATTTTACTATACATCGGTGGTTAGTTGCACTAACCGTTAAAATTCTGATTAGTTTGAAAAATATCAGAGTTATGCGCCCATAATCCGTCATCTTAAAATTCATGTGATATGCGAATTACAGGTTACAAATTCTGATATATGTGATATAATGACAAATCATGTGGCAGTTTAGCAGTAACAGGGGGAAGAATTTTTATCTCATTTTTTCTGTTATGGGATTGCTGGTCTCCCTGTCGGTATGTGTCATTATGTATTTTCAGTTTAACGATTTCACAAAGAAATCTTACTTTACCACTCTGGAAAATACGGCAGTAATGGTGAAAGAGCTGTATCCCGCAATTTACGATGTCGATCGTATAAAAAAAGGTTTTCTCAACAACGAAGACTGGATATGGGAAATGCACGATGAATGGGTAAAAATCAAAAAAGCGCATAATCTTGCCTATATTTATTTTATGGAAAGAACGCCTGACGGGAAAGAGTATCTGGAGATTATGGATACGTTCTATACAAGAGACATGGATATATCGTGGCTTGGCTCTGAAGTATGGGAGGATGATGATGTTCCGCCGGGTGTAGATGACGCGTGGAACAAGCAAAAAATTACCTTTTCGCCTTATCCTTCCGAAGAAGAACAATGGGGCACCGTAGAATCCGCATATTACCCGATTGTAAAAGACGGAAAGACAATAGGAATCCTGGGAGTAGATTATAAAATTTCCGATATAAACGCTTTGAAAGCCCGTATATTATTTTTATTGGTAATCGCTTTTGTCGCGTCGGTCGCTCTTACAGGAGTGCTTGCGTATGTCGGCTCACGTTCAGTTGTTGTTACTATGGAAGAAAGAGAAAAAACAACACGCGAGGCTGTTGAACGCCAGATGGAAATTGAAAAGCTGATGAACGCCTTAAAAAAATCATCAGAAAGCAGAACCGCTTTTCTTTCCAATATTTCCAGTTCAATGGCGGACCCCATTAACCATATAATAAGAATTTCCTCAATGCTTTCCAAATACACGGAAATTACGGAAGATCATCATAAGAATCTTGAAATAATAAACGATGAGGGAATGAAACTTTTTACCGTTATTAACGATATTCTTGACATTTTAAGAATAGAATCGGGAAAGCTTAAATTTAACCCGGTAAAATATAAATTGCCGAAACTTATACATGAAATAACATCTTCATACACAGTTTATACGGAAACCAAACCAATTCAGTATAAATTGATTATTGATGAAAATCTGCCTGTAAACGTTATCGGCGATGAGCTTCGCATCAAACAAATCTGCCATCACATTATGACTAACGCTTTTAAGTACACCAATACAGGCGGCATAACAGTTGACATAACGGGTAAATTGAAAAATGAGCATTTAATGCTTGTCATAAAAATCATGGACACCGGAATCGGCATGACGGAAGAAAAAGTGCAAAATGTCTTTACCAATTACGGACAGGGGAGCGGAGGGCTTGGGCTTTTCCTCTGCAAACAGTTAGCTGAAATAATGAAAGGAACTCTCTCCGTAACCAGCGAGAAAGGCAAAGGCAGCGTTTTTACATTGAGCGTGCCGCAGAAACTGCTGTCTAACGAAACAATCGGGCCTGATACGGCAAAAAAACTTGCTGCGTTTAAAAATTAATAAAAATTATAAAGAGGTGTTTATGGTAATAAAAGGTTATGTGGAAGTTTAAAAAAGGGAAAAATTTTTATATAATTTTTTCCGTAATGGGATTGCTTATCTCACTGTCGGTTTGTACGATTATGTATTTTCAATTTGACAGAATAGTAAGAGAATCTTATTTTGGCACTATGGCGAATGTAGCCGCAATGATAGAAAAACAATACCCCGTTTTACACGATATTTATAAATTGGAACAGGGCGCTGCAAATGATGAGGACTGGTTTTGGGAAATTGCCGGTGAATTGAATAATATTGCCGAATCTTTTGGCCTTTCCTATATTTATTGCATTGAAAGGACGGACATAGGGTATGTTTTCCGTATTTCTTCCGTAATATCCAGAGACAGCAATCCTGAATGGCTGGGCGGCCTTGTATGGAGCAAAAGCGACGAATATCCGTATGAAGTGGATAAAGCCTACGATACGCAGAAAATGGTTTTTTCCGACAGACCGTTTAAAGATGAATGGGGTACTTTGGTTTCGGTTTATTTACCGATCGTTACAAACGGAAAAACCGTGGGATTATTAGGGGCAGATTATGATGTTACCTATATAAATTCTTTGGAAAACCGCATTCTGTTCTTTTTAATAATACCTTTTTTTGCAGCGGTTGCCCTTACAGGGGTGCTTGCGTATATCGGCTCCCATTCAGTTGTTGTTACCATTGAAGAAAGAGAAAAAACAACGCATGAAGCTATTGAACGCAAACTGGAAATTGAAAGACTGATGAACGCTTTAAAAATAGCGTCAGAAAACAGGACGGCTTTTCTTTCCAATATCTCAAGCTTAATGGCGGACCCCGTCAACCATATAATAAGAATTTCTTCATCGCTTTCCAAATACACGGAGATTACGGAAGATCATCATAAAAATCTTGAAATTATAAACGATGAGGGAATGAAGCTTTTTACCGTAATTAACGATATTCTAGACATTTTAAAAATTGAATCCGGAAAACTTAAATTTAATCCTGTTAAGTATAAATTGCCGAAATTAATCAGCGAAATAACTTCCTCGTATTCGGTTTATACGGAAACCAAACCAATTCAATATAAATTGATTGTTGATGAAAAACTGCCGGTAAACGTTGCGGGCGATGAACTTCGCATCAAGCAAATCTGCCATCATATTTTAACCAACGCCTTTAAATACACCAATACAGGCGGAGTAACGTTTAGCATAACGGGCAAATGGAAGAACGAACATATAATGCTTATTATAAAAATCATGGATACCGGAGTAGGCATGACGGAAGAAAAAGCAAAAAATGTCTTTACCAATTACGGACAGGGGAGCGGAGGGCTTGGACTTTTTCTTTGCAATCAATTAGCTGAATTGATGAAAGGGACTCTGTCTGTAACCAGCGAGAAGGGCAAAGGCAGCGTTTTTACATTGTGTGTGCCGCAGAAATTGTTATCTAATGAAACAATCGGGCCTGATACGGCGAAAAAACTCGCCTCTTTTAAATTCTCATAGTCCTTCAGTCTCCGGAATTTAAGATTTAGCTGCCGGGGCAAGTCCAAATTATCAAAAAACGCCGAGATTCCGGCGTAGTGCTGCCTCAAAATAAAAATATAACCATAGTCAGATGGCATGAAGGGAGAAAACACCGAGGGATTTCCAGACTTCAGGATTTACAGCCTTATTCAGCGATACTAAAGCGACAACAATGTTGTGGACTTCCAGCTGGAATTGATAAACTTACTGCCGTTTTCACTGTCGATGCCTATGAAAGTGAAAGGGATGAAGGATTTAATGTCCAGCAGAGCCTGGGAAAACCATTTGTGGGCTTTGTTGAGTGTAGGATGCAGTTCAACCCGTCCGGAATACACGTCGGTGGCGGTTAAAGTCAGACAGAACTCACTTAAATCCGGCGTTCCGCAGTGATAGACAGTGTCAATTTCAAAGAAACTTGGTTTTTTGTCGGTGTCGGCAAAACATGTGCGGACAGGAATTTATTTTTTAAGCAGTTTCCCAGGTTTTGTCCCGCTTTTTCCTTTAAGTGCAAGTTTTTTCTTGTCTTGTTTCAGCTCTCTGTCAATAATGGACGGGCTGACGGATAAAAGCAGTTCCCTGTCTTTTTCCGTTATGTGAAACGGATGTTCAAGAAAGCCCATATGCTCCCTCATGAAAGGCGCGAGGATTTTCCCGTATCGGTAACAGAAGAACACCCGGATTGTATGCAGGACGATTACAAATCACCAGTATATTTCGGTTTCCTTCCTCCTCTTTTTCACCGCTTATTGGTGAAACCTTAAGTTTGACAGCTTTCCAGGCCATGTGTATAACTGAAGTTTTCTCAAATTGGCGGGAACATACAAAACGTATTTACGGTTGTAGCCTGTGGTTTTGACTAGTTTGTTAAGAATTACGATCTTCTCTTTTTTCTCCGCTTTTTGATACTGTTTGCTTATTTCTCTTGTTAACGCCTTTTTTTCCAGCATTGATAACCCTATTTGTCTTTCCGAACCTTCCTTCGGATAAGCATATTTGGGTTAGATTTTTATTTTGAGGCAATTTGCAAACTTGAAATTTTTATTAATTTATGTTATTTTATTATTCTATAATTTTATGGAAAATAAAGGAGAATTATATGGATAATCAGGAAATTAAGAAAAGAGCCAATGACTATATTGCCAAAGAAAAAGATCAAAATTTCAGAAACGAAGTAGAAAAACTTCTTTCCGCCGAAGACTGGAAAGAACTAGAAGACCGTTTTTACCGCGATCTTGAATTCGGGACAGGCGGTTTAAGGGGAGTAATCGGCGGCGGCTATAACCGCATGAATACTTTTGTTGTAAAAAGCGCGACGCAGGGGCTTGCGTCCTACCTTATAAAGACGTTTCCCCAAAAAGCCGCCGCGTCAGGAGACGGCGGGCTTAAAGCGGTAATCGCTTTTGACAGCCGCCGTTATTCCGTCGAGTTTTCCGAAGCCGCTGCGCTTATATTGGCGGCTAACGGCATCAAGACATATCTCTTTTCCGCGCTCAGGCCGACTCCCGAGCTGTCTTTCGCGATTCGCCATCTTGGCTGTGATACCGGCATTGTCGTAACCGCAAGCCATAACCCTCCGCAGTATAACGGCTACAAGGCGTACTGGAACGACGGCTCCCAGGTAATTCCCCCGCACGATACCGGAATAATAGACGAGGTCGCCTCCGTAAAAGACATAAAGGAAATTTCAAGGCAGGAAGCTCTTGATAAGGGCCTCTTAAAAATTATTGATAAAGAAATTGACGAACCGTATCAGGCGATGGTTAAGTCCCATCTTTTCAGGCCGCAGTTGATAAAAGAGAAAGCCGCAGAGGTAAAAATTGTTTACACCCCGCTTCACGGAACGGGCGCGTTTCATGTAGAAAAAATACTCGGCGATCTTGGTTTAAAAGTGATTACAGTTCCCGAACAGCGCGAAGGAGACGGAAATTTCCCCACTGTGGACTTCCCCAATCCTGAAGAAGCCGCCGCTTTGGACATGGCGATAAAACTTGGCATAAGGGAAAAAGCCGATGTAGTAATGGCAACCGATCCGGATGCCGACCGTTTCGGAGTCGCAGTCCCGAATAAAAAAGGCGAGTTTGTCCTTGTTACAGGAAACCAGATGGGGGTGCTTCTGGCGGACTACATTTTCCTTTCACTTAAAGAACTCGGAAGGCTGCCTAAAAACGCCGCGATGGTGAATTCAATCGTTACCACCGGAATGCAGAAAAAGACCGCCGAATATTACGGCTGCGAATGCGCGGAATGCCTTACAGGCTTTAAATGGATCGCCGATGTTATGCGCAAATGGGAACACGGGCAGGCCGGCGGCAAAACTTATGTTTTCGGAACTGAGGAAAGCTACGGTTACAATATAGAAACCGAAGTCCGCGACAAGGACGGAGTTTCGGCGGCAGCGCTTACCGCGGAAATGACCCTCTACTGGCGAAGCATGGGGAAGGGCCTTCTTGACCGTCTGGACGAACTTTACGCAATCTGCGGTTACTGGCAGGAATTGGGAATTTCCAAATACTTCCAGGGTCCGCAAGGGCCTTCAATAATGAACGGCATCATGGAAGAGTACCGTAAAAATCCGCCGAAATCTTTGGGCGGCATTGATATTGCGAAAGTCCGCGATATTAAAAACGGGGCGGAAGGGCTTCCGCCGAGCGACGTACTGCAGTTCTTCCTTGCTGACGGAACAATAGTGAGCGCCCGCCCAAGCGGAACGGAGCCGAAGATCAAATTCTACGCAAGCTGCTGTGCGCAGGTAGGGCAGGGCGGTCTTGAAAAAGCAAAAGCCGAAGCCGCCCACAAACTGGACGCAATAAGAAAGGATATCCGCGCTGTAATAGGGGATTAGTTTTAAGCGTAACTAAAACGACAGGTATTATTACATCCTCAGGAATTGTTCCGCGCTGCGGGCGAACCGCTTCTTAAGCCGCGTATGACAGGTATTTATCAAAAAGAAATTGGGAAAAATATTTTTGAAGTTTCAGTTTTTACAGACTACCGGTAAAATTTTAGCCGCTCAATTTCATCAGGACTGAGACCGGTGATTTTTTGAACCATTTCAACAGAAAGTCCCTGTGCCAGCGCGTTACGGGCGATTTCCTCGCGTTCTTCTTCCCGTCCTTTTTCCAGTCCTTGAGTTAAACCCATCCCAATGCCTTCCTCGCGGGCTTCTTCCTGCCAGACTTCTTTTGCCGTGTCCCAGTTCCATTCTGTTGTTAATATACTCATTATCTCTGAGTTCTTATTTCTTTTTTGATTAGCGGTCAGGAAAGCCGCTCTATTTCATCAAGACTGAGGCCAGTGATTTTTTGAATAAAATCAACGGAAGCGCCCTGCGCCAGCGCGTTACGGGCGGTAGCCAAAACACCCTCATCAAATCCCTCTTCCCGGCCTTGAGCCAAGCCCATCCCA
>JGI20170J14366_1000155_pt1 | contig 24627 bp, 13 predicted proteins | sample TergutNc150P3_FD_14366 | JGI IMG/M metagenome (IMG submission 14366) | reverse complement strand
TCGTTGACATTGTGTACCGCCACGTTTACCTGATCCGCCCCGGTCGCCATCTCGTTCATGCCGCCCGTGATCTCCTGCGTTACCCTCTCAAGGTTCTGGCTTTCCTTCATTACTTCCTGACTGCCGTTAAGCATTTCCTCGGAACTGCTCTTTACATTCTGGGTAATCTCGTTAACGTTGCCTATGCCCTGCAAAACCTGCTTGCTTCCCTCGCTCTGCTCTTCCATAGCGTTGCGGATGTTTTCTTCCTGCAGGGACACAGTCTTTACGCCCGAGTCAATCGCCTCGAACCTTGTTAATACGTTTTCGGTGGATGATGTTATCTTGTCTATTGATTCCTTTATCTTCTTCAAAACAGTGCCGATGGTCTTGGACTGTTCGCTGGAGCTTTCCGCCAGTTTGCGGATTTCGTCGGCTACTACGGCGAAGCCCTTGCCCGCCTCTCCGGCATGAGCGGCCTCAATAGCGGCGTTCATCGAAAGCAGGTTGGTCTGGCTGGCGATGTTTTCCATTACGGCGTTAATTTCCATAAGGCCTTCGGACTCACGGGCGATCTCCTGAATATCCGTGGAGACTTCCTGCAATCCGGTGCGGCCTACCTCGGACGCTTCCTGTAATGTGTTTACATTGGCGGCGTTGCTGACAAGCGTGTTGGTTACGGAACTGATGTTGGCTACCATCTCCTCAATGGCGGACGACGCCTGAGACACGCTCTTGCTCTGGCTTTCTACATGTTCGTTAAGCTTGTTTATGTTGGCGATAACCTGTTCCATAGTGGCGTTTGTTTCCGTAACGCTGGCGCTCTGGTTGATGACCCGGCTCTTTATGCCCTGTATGTTCGCTGTAATTTCATTTATCGCCGCCGCTGTTTCGGTCATATTGCTGGACAGGTCGTTGCCGATATCCGATAATACATGCGACTGCTTTTTAATGACCAGTACAAGGTCTTTAATCTTTGAAATCGTTTTATTGAAATATTTGGCAAGGTCGCCCACCTCATCTTTAGAACTGACTGCGATGCTTTTCGTCAAATCGCCCTCGCCTTCCGAGATGTCCCTGAGAGTNTCGGNTACCCTNACAATCGGGGCTGTAGTNNTNCNCAGNACAANNTAGATAATTATNACCGCCGCCACAATGGCTATCGACGCTAAAATAATTACAAACGTTCTAAGAGCGTTAACATCTTTCATGATGTAAGTTTCAGTTGAGCCGATCATTACCGACCATGTTGTCGGGGAAGCGCCGATGGGAACATTGGCAATGGCTATTTGAAAGTTTTCTTTCAATTCGGGGTCGTAAGCAAAACATTGATATTCTTGCGCGTTTTTAATAGCTTCGGTAGCTTGCTTTAAATACGGGCCGAATTGTGTTTCCTCGGCAATTGTTTTTCCTATCATTTCGGGTATGTAGTTTCCCAAAATAAATCCGTTGTCGGAATAAATGACCATACTGGTAACTTCATCATATTCTTTGATAGTCTTCTCTATTCTGGGCTGTATCATGGCAATATCCAACTGGGCGATTACGGCTCCGACTGATTCATTGAGACGCTTATTGATAATGGGGCATACAATTCTGACCGTGTAGGTGTCTTTTCCCTGATTCTTCATCGGGGCGGGGTCGCTCATACCGACTACTTTAGCGTTGGGCCCTGTAATCCAGTCTATTGTGCTCTGAATGTTACTGCCCGCCATAGCTTTTATTTCTCCGGTTTCTCTTGTCAGGGTAAAAGCGAACTGTCCTGTTGGGGTTGAGCCTACCCTGCCTATATTACGAGCGTCCTGCCCGTCAATGGCGTTCGGCTTCCATGTGGTAGCTAATCGTACAAAATCGGGCACGTCCTCAAAAACACCCCGTAAATTATCTTCAAACTGCTGCCGCCGTTCCGCCACCGGTATGTTTTCATAAAAGTTAAAAATATTCGACAATGTTTGCAGTACATTTACATAGCCGTTCAGACGGCCGTCCCAGTACTCGGCTCTCTGGCGCGCCAGATACATGGTTTTCGATCTGGCAAGATCCATCGTTATATTGCCTGCCTTTTGTAATTCAATTACGGCAATGCCGCCTGCCACGACCAACACTATGGCGATCATCATAATACTCAGCTTAATTTTAATTTTCATATATTAATTATACCACAGGATAGATAATTGCGCAAACAAAGATATAAAAAAAATATATAAAAAATATGCGCCTAATTCTTGTTTACTATCTTTGCCCAAGTGTCGCGTAAACCGATGGTTTTGTTAAAAACAGGCTTTCCGTCTGCGCTTTTATCTGGGTCACGGACAAAATAGCCCAGGCGTTCAAATTGGAAGACTTTGCCCGGCGGGATATTTGCAAGTGACGGCTCGCCCTGCGCATTTTCAACTATTTCCAGCGAATTTGGGCTGAGATTATCGGTAAATTCGCCCGGAGAGCCGTCGGGGCGGGGNGGGACTTCCATCGGCTTTTCAACGTTGAACAGGTAATCGTAAATACGGGCTTGTATGGGGACTGAATGTGCGGCTGAAACCCAATGAATTGTGCCTTTTACCTTTTTGTTGTCTTGAGCGTTACCGCCCTTTGTTTGCGGATCGTAGGTGCAGCGCACGGCTGTTATATTTCCGTTTGCGTCCTTGTCAAAGCCTGTGCAGGTAATGATGTATGCGTATCTCAGGCGGACGGAGTTTCCGGGGAAGAGCCGGAAATATTTGGGAGGCGGGACTTCTTCAAAATCCTCCCGCTCTATCCACAGTTCACGGGAGAAGGGCACAAGGCGCTTCCCGGCGCTCTCGTCTTCGGGGTTGTTTACAGCTTCCAGTTCTTCGGTTTTATTTCCATCCCAATTTTCGATGACAAGTTTCAGTGGGCGCAAGACCGCCATTACACGCAAAGCCTTNTTGTTAAGGTCTTCACGCAGGCAGTATTCAAGAAAGGCGATGTCTACCATGCTGTCCGTCTTTGCGATTCCTATTTGCGAAACAAAACTGCGTATCGCTTCGGGGGTATAACCCCGGCGGCGAAGGCCGGCTATCGTGGGCATTCTAGGATCGTCCCATCCCGAAACAAGTTTGTCCTGNACAAGTTTTAACAGCCAGCGTTTGCTCATAACGGTATGGCTTAAATTCAGGCGGGCAAATTCAATCTGGCGTGACGGGAAAACTTCAGCTTCTTTGATAAACCATTCGTAAAGCGGGCGGTGAATTTCGTATTCAAGCGAGCAGAGGGAATGGGTGATTCCTTCTTTAGCGTCGGAAAGCGGATGCTGAAAATCATACATGGGATAGATACACCAGGAATTGCCTGTGCGGTAATGGGTTTCACGGCGTATACGGTACATGACAGGATCACGCAGGAGCAGGTTAGGGTGGGTCATGTCGATCTTCGCGCGCAGGGTTTTTGCGCCGTCGGCGAATTCGCCTTTGCGCATTCTTGCAAAGAGGTCAAGATTTTCTTCTATAGAACGATCTCTGTACGGGCTGTTTTTACCCGGCGGCGTAACGGTAATGTTGTTCTTGTCAGCGACTGCCGTCCCCCTGTACTCGCTGATTTCGGTGTCGGTTAAATCATCAACGTATGCTTTTCCTTTTTTTATTATTTTCACAGCCAGATCGTATAAGTAATCGTAATAATCGGAAGCGTAATACTCACGGTCTTCCCAATCGTAGCCCATCCACTTAACGTCACGTTTAATCGCCTCGACGTAGGATATGTCTTCTTTTTCGGGGTTTGTGTCGTCGAAGCGCAGGTTGCACTTGCCGCCGAAACGCTCCGCCATGCTAAAGTCGATAAAGAACGCCTTGCAGTGGCCGATATGAAGCCAACCGTTGGGTTCGGGCGGGAAGCGTGTATGCACATAATTGAATTTTCCCGCCGCCAAATCTTCTTTTATAAATTCGCTGATAAAGTCAGTGCCCAAAGAATCGGGTTTTGCATCGGCGTTATTTTCATTCATCATAAATGTCCTTTTAAAAATTCGTCAAATAACAAAGGCCAAGCAGTAAAATCGCCCACAGGATTTTATCGTCCCGGCTGATATTCTCGTTTAACTCTTTAAGCTTGTTAAGCCTTGCGCTGTACCACCAGAAAAGCCCCATTTGGGCGTCAATACGGAAAGTGTACTCTGTAAAATCATTCTTGCTGCTTTGAATGCCGAAAAAGAGAAATGCCAGTTCTTCAAGGATCAAGGCAAAATCTTCTATCGCCAATAATAACTCGCCTTTTTTAATTAATCCCATTAATACGGGTATTTTATCCTGAAGATGTTCTTTGCGCCGTTCTTCGGATTTTTCCACCCATGTTTTTTGAATCAAAAGGTCCAGATTGTTTTGAAAATGCTCCAGAAATATCAGCAGTTCCTCGCTGTCTTTATCAAGGGCAAGCAGACGCTGATAATCCGTGTCTATGCCTAAAGGTTTTGCGAATGCGGCGGCGGCTTTTAAATCAGGGTATTGCCCCTTTGAAAATCCTTCTTCGGGAAAAAGACGTTCCGCTGGTTTACGGTAATCTCCCGGCAGGACAAAACCCGCCGATGTTTGACCTCGACTCATGTTTTTAAAATGATGAAAATTTGTAATTTAGTCAAGCGTTGTAAAAGGCGGCTCTACCTGCCTTTTTTGTCTTTGGAAAGATACTGTCCCGTTAAATCGGAAACAACCTTCTGAAGCGAATCGTTAAAGTCTTTCACATAGATCATCATGTCGTTTTTGTGCATGCCTTCGGGAAGGAATAACTGATACGGCTCAACATTCAGGGCGTTTGAAAGTTTTGCCAAAGACCTTACGGAAATTCCCTTTTTGCAGTTTTCGATATCATTGATAAAGTTATGTGTAAGGCCTGTACTTATGGAAAGCTCCATCTGAGAAATTTTTTGAAGCGTTCTTAAGCGTTTTACATTGCCGCTGATTAATTGATGAATATGTTTATCGTCGATTTTTTTGCCCATTGCCATATTTTCATTTTTTATTTAAAAATAAACAAATAACCACAGGTGTATTTTTTGTCGCTGTGGGATTATGTATGGAAATTAACGATGTGTTTCAGGCGGCATGCCGCCCAATATAAGAATTTCAGGGCGGTATTCAAAATGCATTGTGTCAAAGAAAATCCATTTGCCGCCCCATACAAATCCGTAAGTTTCAAAAGCCTTTATCACTGCGGCGGGCGGCTGATACCGTTCGTTATATGATATATTCCACCATTCAGGTTTTTTCTTTGCCGCCCACAGCCAGTAAGTTTCTTTGCCGCCAAGCGATTTTGGAAGAATATCGACGGCTAGCCCGTAGGCGTGAAACGATCTTGATTGGGTTTGGGCGATATTCCGCCATGTCCAGCCTTCTAGCGTGTTAATGCCGTTTACCCATGTCTGAACCTGCGGGTCTGTTTTTGCCGAGGCTCGTATTTGCTCCTCTACAAGGGCCAGATTTTCCATAATTAAATAATGAACATTTACGGACTTACCCAGAAAACGAATCGTCTTTACCCTTTGATACGCTTCATCACGGTTGTTCATCCGCCAAAGAGCGTCAAAAAAATGAGGAGAACGCCGTAAAGGGTTTCGCGCTATATTGTTTGCCATTTCTTTGTATCTGGCGGCTTCTTCGGCGCTTGGTTTTTTCCACACCGGTAATTCTTTTTGGTAATTGTAAAAAGGCTGAGGGTTAATACCGGCGGCGTCCCCCAAAAGGTTTTCCGGCAGTATTCTTCCGTCCGAGTAATAAAACCATGTGCCCCGCAGTAAAAGAGCCCAATCGCCGTTTCGGTATTCAACACGCTCTATCTGGTTAGGATAAGCGTTAAACAGCGCCTTTATTACCTGTTCCGCCCTGCTGATTACTGTTTGTTCAGCCTGCTGGGAGACAAGGGAGACAGAAGCGGCCTCCGTTTGCTTTTTTCCCATGGAAAAGACGCTTAAAGCGGATATAAAAAATAAAACATAAACAAGCGCAATTTTCAAAAGTTCGTCTCCCTTTCGTATCTATCAATTACCGTATTATTGTAATACAATATACGGGATATGGGAAATATAATGCGGCATGGGGTTGATCTGTACAAACAGACCATCAACCTGAAAAATAACCCGCCAAGTCCGGTTCAGGAAACACAGCCTGTATATGTCAGAAAAGCAAAAAGCGGCGATGCCTCTACCGGCATTTCCGGTTCCAATGACGTATCTGAATCAAAATGCCGCCGTGTGGCGAAATTTCTCATTCTTATAGGCAGCGAGCAGGCGTCGGAAATTCTTGCGGAGCTTGATCCGGATCAGGTTGAGGAAATATCCAAAGAAATAGCTCTTATAAAAACAATCAAGCCGGAAGAAGGGAAAATAATCCTTGAGGAGTTTCACAGCCTTTTTTCCAAACCTTATGTTTTCTCTGGAAAAACAAGAGGCGGAGTTGAAGCCGCCCGCCGTATCCTCTACGCCGCCAAGGGACCGGAAAAAGGCGAGGAAATTCTTAACAGGGCAATTCCCGCTTCCAAAGAAAACCTTTTCAGTTTTTTGGAAGAGTTTTCCCCGGAACAGCTTGTCATGCTTTTAAAGCCGGAGTCGGCGCAGACAATAGCGATGATCCTTTCACGCCTGTCTTCTAAACTTTCAGCGCAAACCATAACCAAGCTTCCCGCCGACATAAAACCGGATATCCTAAAGCGTATAGCGTATCAAAAAGAAATATCCCCCGAAGTTCTGGAACAGGTAACGGAGGGGTTAAGGGAGAAGGCCCGCAATATTTCAGGCGGAGCGGGCGATATTGAAATTGACGGTATGCAGACGCTGGCGGCTATATTAAAACAAGGGGACTATGATTTCGGCGACAAGATTATAAACGAACTGGAGCAGAGCAGTCCTGTTATAGGGAAAACGCTTAAAGAAAAAATCTACACGCTTGACGATGTTATTTATACGATCGACAGGCCGATACAGGAAAAACTTTCAATGATGCCGGATCAGGAAATTGCGATTTTAATGAAGGGCAGGGGAAAACAATTCTGCGAGAAGATACTGTCATGTGTTTCGGCGGGGCGCAGAAAACAAATCCGGGAAGAATTTGAAATTATGGGCGCAGTTTCCAAACGTGACTGCGACGCCGCCGCCGGAGAATTTCTTTCATGGTTCAGAAAAGCCCGGGAAAACGGGGATATTATACTTTACAGCGATAAGGATGTTTTTTTATGAGCAATTTAGCAAAGACAAACTTGAAAAAAGGGCAGACTCTGGAGAGCGGATTTGTCATTCTGGACATAGTAGACATGGAGGAACTGCAAGCGGCAGGCATTTGGGCAAAGCACGAAAAAAGCGGCGCTGAGGTTTTTCATGTATTAAATGATGACAGCGAAAATCTTTTTTCGTTTACCTTTAAAACCTTTCCGCAGGACAATACCGGCGCTCCTCACATTCTGGAACACTCGGTTCTCTGCGGCTCACAGCGCTATCCGTTAAAGGATGCGTTTTTGGTGCTTGCGCAGGGAAGCCTTCAAACCTTTTTGAACGCTATGACCTTTCCCGACAAGACGGTGTATCCTGCAAGCTCCACCAACGAACACGATTATTTTAATTTGATGTCCGTGTACGGCGACGCTGTTTTTCGTCCGCTTCTTCCCGAATGGACATTTATGCAGGAGGGCCACAGGTACGAGTATCAGGACGGAAAGCTTTTTATTACCGGAGTTGTTTACAACGAAATGAAGGGCGCATACTCGGCGCTTGATTCTTATGCCTCGAACTGGTCGGTAAAGGCGATACTGCCCGGCACTCCCTACGCCTTTGACTCAGGCGGCGATCCGCAGGAGATTCCGCAGCTTACATGGGAAGGCTTAAAGGATTTTCACCGCAGCCGCTATTCTCCGGCGAATTGCAGAGTGTTCCTGGCTGGAAACATCCCGACGGAAAAACAGCTTTCGTTTTTAAGCGATCAGTTTTTTTCAAAGATTGACGGCGGAAAAGAATGCGCTCCCGTTAACAAGACCGAACGCTGGAAAGAGCCGAAGAAGTTTACCGTCCCCTGCCCGGCGGACGGCGAAGCCAAAGCGACTGTGTTTTTATCATGGCTCTGTTCAGACGTTACCGATGTCAACGAAAGCATCGCTCTTGCCGCCCTTACGGAAATTTTACTGGGACACGACGGCTCTCCGTTGACACGGACATTGATTGAGTCGGGATACGGCGAAGACATTACGCCCGTCTCGGGGCTAGAGGGCGAGATAAGGGAATTGTTATTTGTCGCAGGCTTAAAGGGCGTAAGCGGCGATATACAGGAGATGGGACAAAAGATAGAAAAGCTTATCATGGATGAGTTGAACCGCCTTGTTACCGAAGGCATACCGCCTGAGGAGACGGAAGCGGCTTTATTATCTATGGAATTCTCACAGCGTGAAATACGCCGTTCGGGAGGGCCTTTTTCCCTTGTCTGGATGCGCCGTTCTCTGCGCTCGTGGCTGCACGGCTGTAAGCCCTGGGAGAGTTTGCTTCTTCTGCCGTCGATGAAGAAGATAAAAGAAAACCTTGCCGCCGACAAACGCTATTTTGAAAAAATAATAAAAAAATATTTTCTTGATAACCCGCACCGTGCCCTTGTCATTCTTGAGCCAAAGGCGGATTTTTTACATAAGCAGGATGAAGACCTTTCGCAAAAGCTTACTGCTGTCGAAAAAAGCATGAGCAGCGAAGAGCGCAAAAAAATTGTCGAAAAAGCAAATGAACTGGAAAAGTTTCAGAGCGAAGCCGACAGTCCGCAGGCGCTAGCTACGATACCGCATCTTTCACGAAGCGATCTTGCGGTCGAAAGCGACATAGTTCTCCGCCGTCACGAGGACTTGGGCGGGATACCGGCTTTATGCCACGATCTTTACACAAACGGCATTACATACGCAGACTTGGCGTTCCCCGTGGATAATTTGTCCGGCGAAGATTATTTGTGGCTGCCGTTTTTTTCAAGGGCTATTGTTTCCGTTGGTCTTCCCGGAATGGATTACGGCGAAGTGTCAAGTTTGCTTGCACGCACGGCAGGCGGCTTTAACGCTGTGTTACACACAGGGTCGGCCGCAGCGGGTACGGACAAGTTCCTTAAAACAGCGTCCGGTCTTTTTGACTTGTCGGGCCGTGACTGGCTCATCTACCGCTTGAAGTGCCTTGATGAAAAAATAGCGCCGTCTTTGGATATTGTTCTACGCCTGATCTGTGAGGCGGATTTGTCCGACCACGACCGTATAACCGATCTTGTTTTGGAGATGAAGAATGAAATCTCTTCCAGTCTTGCGCCGATGGGACACCAGTACGCATCATCCAAGGCGGGACGGGGCAATTCCCAATGCAAGAGAACGGAAGAAACATGGAACGGGCTTTCCCAGATAGAGTTTGTTCATCGGCTTGCGGGGTATGATGCGGCGGCTATCGCCGGTAAGTTAAAATATTTACAGGAAAAAATCTCAGGCTCCGGCGTTATCGCCAACCTGACGGGTCAGGCTTTGAAAGCCGCCGGGGCGGAAGTTTCGCAAAGGTTTAACAGGTTCGGCGCTCCGGCGCCCCGCTCTCCTGAAGCAAGCCCGCCGCCTCCCCGTGTGGGTTCCGAGGTTTTTGCCTCCCCTTCTTTGCAGGTTGGTTTTGCGGCACGCTCAATGAACTCGGCGGCTTTTGACACCAGCGGGCAAATTGCGGAAATGGTTCTGGCTCATCAGCTTTCGACGGGGGCTCTTTGGGAAGATATACGCATGAAGGGCGGCGCTTACGGCGCATTCGCTACTAGCGACAGTCTTGAAAACTGTGTTTCCTTTGCGACCTACCGTGACCCCAACCCCTTGCGCTCGCTAGACACTTTTTCCGCAATACTGAAAAACGGAGCGCATGGAAAATGCGATGAGGACTCGCTTGTAAAAAACATCATCGGATGCTACGCAAAGGAGATGCGCCCAAGAACAAGCGCCGAAAACGGATTAATTGATTTTTACCGTTTCCTTTACGGGATAGAGGATAATTACCGCAAGAGAAAAATCGAGCGCCTTGTTTCAATTTCTACCGCAGATATAGAGGCGGCTTTTTCGGCGCTTGGGAAAAGAGAAAAGACGGGTTCTGTGATTATAGCGGGAACAAAAGCCGCAGAACAGGCGGCAAAGGCGCTTGGAACGGAAGTGCAGATACTGCCCGTATAATTCTTAGCTTTTCCTTAAGGAATCCTTGAATAATTTTTCTGCGTCCAATTTTTCGTCTACGCCGAATATCGGAATAATTCCTTCGTCATTAACGCTTCTGAAAAGCGGCCCTGTACGGGTAGTGTAGAACCAGCTGTTTTCGTTGTTTACAAGGTAATCCATTACCGTAACTACAGACAGAGAAAAGAAGATAAGAGTTGCGTTTATTCTTCTTTCCGGCGAAATCATCATATCCAGGCGTCTTGATATCGGGTTTGGAATCTGGAAGTTGTATTTTTCCCACGGGTTAACTATTCCGTCGCAAGGCGCTTTCGCCGCAGCTCCGCCCACTTTCATTCCCTGTTCTATGCCTACAGCGATAGAGGTAAGATATTTCCGCACTTTTCTTATTTGAGTGTATATTGGAACAACATCCTGTTTTGTAAAAGGCGGCGGCCCTACAGACTCAAATTTAAAATACGGAAGGAAATAGAGCCGTTTAATCCAGTTGATTTCGTTCATGGTTTTTTTAGCGTAGGGCGACATTCTTCCTTCTTCGGAATTTTCCAGCAAGCGGCAGTATTCCGCCAAACGGGGAAGGTACTCTTTTAAGAAGCTTTCTTCTATATACATACGCCAGTTGTTAACAATTTCCGTCATATCTTCGCTTAACCTTATAAGTTTTCCGTCCGGGCCTATTATCGCTCCGAAATTTACATAACGCAATCCGATAAAAAGATCATCAATAATATGCATTATCATTGCTACCTGCTGTAACGGGTCTGTCGGAGAAATTAACTCAAAACCGTGCTTCAAGTTATAGACATTGGCAAAATACGGATAAAGATCCAGATGTTCTTCAAGTTTATTCCATCCGGCTTTAGGGTAAAGGGCTTCAAGCGCCGCTTGTCCCTGTTCTAGCGCCCTTCGTTCCGCTTTTTCGGCTTCTTGTTTTGCCTTGCGTTCTATTACCTTTGGATCGGTGGGATCTTCTTCCTGAACAGGCTCTTCTTCCGGTTTTTCCGCGCTTTCTGTCTGTCCGTCTTCTTCGCCGTCTCCTTCTTTTTTTTGCAGGGTATCCAGATCCATGCTGTCAATTTGCTGAGTGTTTATTTCCGCCGCTGACAACTGTTCCGCTGCCGTAGCGTTTATAAAAGCCATAAAACAGCGGCGGCGCTCTATGAAGAACCGCTCATAGGGAATAAAACGGCTGGAAACCAATTTCATTAAAAGAGGGTACATTCCGTACTGAACATCCCGCCGCACTTCAACAACCGAAGTTATAATGTTGCGGATGACATCCTGATATTTTTCCTTTGCGTCCATTGGGCTTTCTATATAAAGGATTTTATAAATTAATTTAAAAGCGGATTTTATTTGTTCAATATTTAAATCCGAAAGAATATACAGGGGTTTAAAAACAAGTTTTAAGGTTTCGGCAAAGTCGGCAACTTTTACGGAGCGGGGATGAGCTTGCAATTGAGAGATGTTTTTTGCGATTTGTTCTATATTCCAGTTGCGTATTGTATCCAGTATTTTATATACAAACGGGTTCGCCCTTTTTAACTGGTTATTGCGTTTTATGTTGCTTTTAGGAAAGAGATTTTTTGCTCCGGTTACAAGCTTTTCAATTTTAGAATAGTATTCGTTCATCCGTTTGGTTACAAAACGGGGGTTTACATAATCTATCGGTTCTTTGAAAAAAGAAAAAAAGGAAACAAGTACCTGAAAGGAAGTCTTTATCTCAAAAAAAACCGAGCCTGAAAGCTGATCCATTTTAAGCCGTTCCCTGTAACCTATTTTAACCGGTACTGCGGGATCATCTCCGGGAAACACATCTACCCTGGCCCTTGCTTTTAGGATTTTTTCGTCAGGATCATCGTCGCCTGCGACATCTACCCTGCGGCCCCGCCTGCCGCCGCCGACAACAACATCGTCTTTTCTGAATTTTTTATTTTTTGGATCTTCAGGCTCCAGGTTTCGTTCTACGCCTACTTCGCCGCCCAGAACTTGAGCTAGGCGTTTTGCTTCAACTTGATCCGTAACGCCTAATTTATTCCGCAGGTTAGAAAGTTCACCCGGCGCATAAATCGCATTTTCTTTCTTTGCCATATTCACACCCGTAAAAAAAGTTTTTCTCCCATTCCAAAGAGATTTTTTATTTGTATTTTTTTCCCTTCGGAATCCATCAGCATTCCGTTGTAATGTCCTATGGGAAAATTTAATTCGGCATTGGTAAAAATCAAATTCATTGAGCTTTTGTTTTGTTCCTTTGGCGTAAATGTCAAATCTACCATGCCTTCAACATCCTGAATAACCCATACGGCTTCCGGACCGTTCGGCATTGTTATCAAAACCGGCGGTAAAGGGGTAAATTGCCCGTTTACCCATAACGCGTTTTCGTTGTTCTTGTTTGTTTCCTTACTTTGATTTTCGGCAATATTAAACCCGAACCGCCTGTTTTCTTCATCAAAACCCATAGCGGAGCAGATTGTTGTCTGCATTATATATGGAAAATACCCTTTATAATCGCAAAAAAAACCGGAACAGGAATCCTGTTTCAGGCTGATATGCTGTCCTCCGAAAACTATGTCGCCGCGCAAGGGAGCAAGCGCTTTATAGGCGTACATATTCCGCCTGTCTGTAAATCCCAGGGAGACTACCATAGGCGTAACGTCTTGGGCGCTTAAATTGTAGGCAAGGTGGACGGTTAAAGAAGGGCGGCGCCGGGCAGCTTTTATATTAATATCCAGTCTTACGGTATCTGCGTCCAGCCAACTGTGAATGCGGAAGTAAAATTTTGAAGAATAGTTGTCTACCGAAGAATTTGCGAGGCTTTGCGGAAGATGCCAACCCGTACCCGGTTTTATCTTTCTGAACAGGAACTTTTTATCGTTTTCTTTGTCATAGAGCAAAACCTGCGCCATACGGTACATTTTTACATTGCAAAAGATCGCTTCCAGCATAAATTTATCGTTATGGGCGCTAAAACACTCCCATTCCTTAATTCTTGAGTCTTTTGCCCAACGCGGCAAGGGATACCGGTAAGGCCTGCGTATTTCATGTAAATCTACCTTCTCAAAAGCTTTATTCCATGTCCCAAAAAGAGGAACTCCGTCCTCAATAGGCGAAGCTCTTGGAGCTAATATTTCTCTGGTATACATCTGATTGGATTTTATCATATTTTTAATATATTGGCGAATCGGGTATGTGTAATTTACGGTTCACAATAACGTTATTTTTAGTTTATAATTGCCAAATGAATGGTTTAATTATTTTAATTATCTCCATAATTACGCTTTTTTCGGCATATCTTTTTTACGGAAGGTTTTTAGCCCGAAAATGGAGAATAGACCCTTCGAGGAAAACCCCGGCTTGTGAACTGGAGGACGGGCAGGAGTATGTGCCGACTTCTCCGGCGGTGCTTTTTGGGCATGAATTTTCTTCCATTGCCGGGGCAGGTCCGATAAACGGGCCTATTATAGCCGCCATGTTCGGCTGGCTTCCGGCGCTTTTGTGGCTGCTTTTTGGCAGTATCTTCTTCGGCGCCGCTCATGATTTTGCCGCTCTGTATACGTCGGTAAAAAACAAAGGTAAATCCATAGGTTATGTAATTGAGTGTTATGTCGGCAAGGCGGGCAAGCGCCTTTTCCTGATTTTTGTCTGGCTTTTTTCGGTGCTTATCTCTGCGGTATTTTCCGACATTGTGGCAGGGACATTTTCCGGTTTTATAGGCGAGGGAGTACACAACAGAATAAACGCTTCCGTAGCTTCCAGTTCATGCCTTTTTATAGCTGCCGCTATAGTGCTTGGTTTGTTTATCCGCAAGCGCAAGGCTTCGGGTTTGGCAAGCGGTATCATAGCTGTTGATATGCTTATCATCTGCATTGTCATAGGATTGTTTTTCCCTGTTTTTTTGAACAAATCCCTTTGGCTGTATCTGGTTTACGCCTATATCTTTATCGCTTCGGTTGTTCCTGTGTGGGCTTTGGGACAGCCTCGTAATTATCTTAATTCCTTTTTATTGCTGGCGATGATGCTTGCGGCTTTTATCGGAGTTATTTTTACGGCGCCGCCGATTTCAATTCCCGCTTTTACAGGTTTTAATATAAACGGCAATTACCTGTTTCCCGCTCTTTTTGTTACTATTGCCTGCGGTGCGATTTCAGGTTTTCATTCCCTTGTGGCTACAGGGGCCGCATCCAAACAGATAAGCAATGAAAAACACATGCTTCCCATTTCTTACGGCGCAATGCTTGTTGAAACGCTTGTGGCGATCCTCGCCCTTATCGCTGTCGGCTCTCTTGCGTGGAACGGAAAACTGCCGGAAGGCACTCCGCCCGTTATCTTTGCGACCGCCGTCTCCGGTTTTCTTTCTCAGCTTGGACTGCCAAGTCAGGCGTCTTTTGTTATTGTATCGCTTGCGGTTTCATCTTTTGTGCTTACCACTCTGGATACGGTTGCAAGACTTGGGCGGCTTTCTTTTCAGGAGCTTTTTTCCGCAGACGATCAGTCGCAGCCGGATAAATTTTGGGTTAAACTGTTAAGAAACAAAGCCGCCGCCTCGATCTTTACGCTGCTGCCCGCCTTTCTTTTGGCGACAATGGGCTATCAAAATATTTGGGCTTTGTTCGGAGCCGCCAATCAGCTTCTCGCCGCTCTTACATTGATAGCCTGTACCCTGTTTTTCAAAAAAACCAAAAGGCGTTATTCCATGCTTGTAATTCCGACCGTTATTATGCTGGCCGTTACCTATACTTCCCTTTCCATAACCATATACAGAAAGCTCATGCTCTTAATTAACGGCAATTTCAATCCGGCGGATGATCTTATTCAAATGTGCATAGCCGTTCTGCTTTTGGTGTTNGGGGTTCTTGTGGCGTTTTCCTGCGCCNGTAAGCTGCTTGAAAAAGATGAAGCTGAAAAAGTTTATATAGTGGATTAATTATGAAAAGGTTTAATGATTTTATTGTTTCGGGGCTTACAAGCGGTAAATACTCAAGTTTGCAGTACGAGACCAATATGGATGCGATACTGCGCCTCATCGTCCTTAACATAACATATTCCATTGCTTCTATTTTAATCATTAGCCTTGGCGTTATTGATATGCAGAACGGGAACATAGAAGACGGGCTTATTCAGATAACCCTGGGTTTTATGATTTTATTAAACCTTTTCCTGCTGCGCACGGAAATGCCGTTTACCGCAAGCGGCTTGATCATTACCGCTATTTTCGGAATTTTTTGCGGGTTGTCGGTTTTTATCAAGCATGAGATGCACGGACTTTCCGGTTTGTGGATTTTTTCTTATCCGTTAATGTCTATTTTTACGCTTGGGCTTCCCATCGGGTTTATTCCCGCTCTGTTTGTTCTTATAGCGGCGGCGGTTGGAACATTCGGAGGTTATACAAATTACAATTATACTTTTCAGGAAGCTGTCCTTATGTGCGGCGTTTATTTGTTTGTATTGATCCTTACAGCGATATATGAATATGTACGCTCGATTAAGGAACGCTGGCTTGCCCGTCAGGACAGTTACATGAAGTTGGTTTTTGACAACAGTCCCGATGTTATCATGCTTCTGGACAAGAACAGCGGACTTACCCACTGCGCCAAAGTTTTTCTGCAAAGCGCGCAAATTAAAGATTTTAATGAAATCAACAAAGCAAGGTACGATGAAGTCTTTGCCCTTTTTTCCGATCTTGAAACGCTTGAGCAAATTACATCTTCTTTTAACAGGGCAATAGAAGAAAAAAAGCCCATTACATTTGAGCGTGCGCTGGATTTCGGCAACGACGGACATGACCGTCATTACGCTATTCATTTTACCCCCATGTATAACAGCAATGACGAATTTCAGGGCGCTTTTATACTTTTCCATGACATGACGGAAATTTTGGAAGCCAAAGACCGTGCGGAGCAGGGCAGCAGGGCAAAGTCGAATTTCCTTGCCAACATGAGCCATGAAATCCGTACGCCGATGAACGCCATTATTGGCATGACTACCATTGCGAAAAAGTCAAACGATACGGCACGCAAGGATTACTGTCTTGAAAAGATCGAAAGCGCTTCCGTTCACCTGCTTGGAGTTATCAATGATATTCTGGATATGTCAAAAATCGAAGAAGACAAGTTTGAGCTTTCCTTTACCGAGTTTGATCTGTCCGCAATGGTACAGAGGGTGGTAAATATTTTTGAATTCCGTCTGGGAGAAAAAAGGCAAACGCTTACCGTAGACCTTGCCCCCGATCTTCCCCAAAGGATCATAACGGACGATCAAAGGCTTGCCCAGGTTATTACCAACCTGTTAAGCAATGCCGTCAAGTTTACTCCGGAGGGAGGGCGCATTTCACTTTCTATCCGGCGCCTGGAAGGTGAAGAGCAGAGCTTCTGCAATTTGGAAGCCAAGGTCGCCGATACGGGAATAGGAATACCGAAAGAACAGCAAAAAAAACTCTTTGCGTCTTTTGTTCAGGTAGATTCCAGTATTGGGAGGAAATTCGGCGGCACGGGGCTTGGCCTTGCGATATCCAAAAAAATTGTGGAATTGATGAACGGCGAAATCTGGATAGAATCCGAAATGGGCAAGGGAGCGTCTTTTATTTTTACCTTCCGTGTGGGTATCGGAAAAATGGATGCGGCTGCGCTGACTTCGGAAGCTTCAGCGCAAGAGGCGCAGGGTACGGACGGAGAGGACAAGCCGGATTATCACGGCAAATGCATATTGCTTGCGGAGGATGTTGAAGTAAACCGTGAGATAGTCATCACGGTATTGGAACCTATGGGATTGAAAATAGCCGAAGCCGAAGACGGGCAGAAAGCCTATGAATTATTCCGTGCCAACCCCGATGCCTACGACCTTATCTTTATGGATATTCATATGCCCGGCGTTGACGGTTATGAATCCACAAGGCTTATCCGCGCGATTAAAAGTCCCAAGGCAAAGCAAATACCCATTATTGCCATGACCGCCAATGTTTTCCGTGAAGATATTGACCGCTGCCATGCCGCAGGCATGAACGACCATGTCGGAAAACCGCTTGACTTCGACGCGGTAACGGCAATACTGAAAAAATACCTTACGCAACCTTAAACATGGAAACTCCGTGGATAAGAAGATCGATGTTTTCCTTGTTCTTGTTGCTTGTCTCGTTTGTTCTTTTTATCGCCGCTTTAATCTGATCCGCTCCTGCGGCAATCCGGTTTATTTCCATGATAATTTCATCATTGGCGGCGGTTTGGGATTCCGGCAGGCTCTGTTCATTTAATCTGTTTTTAATATTCTTTAAGCTGTCGGTGATCTGTGATATTGCTTCTGCGGTTTGGTGCATATTACAGGACAATTCACTGCCGGTATCGGACATTATCGCCGCCTGTTGTTTTATTATTATGATAAAGTTTTTTATTTTCTTAAAAGTAAGGTTGAAAAAGCGGGACATATCGGTGATTTCATCGTTTCTTTTTTCCGGAAGAAGCCGGGTCAAGTCTCCTTCGCCTTCGGAAATATCCTTGAGCATTTCCGTTACATTGACGATTGGTTTGGTGATAATTCCGATAATGGCAAAAACAATTAGCGCTGTTACCAAAAACGCTATTACAATCAATGAAACGGTAAACCTGACTGCGGTTTTTACTTCTTTCATAATAAATGATTCGGGAACGCCTATCAGCATTGACCAGTTATGGCCTGAGTTGCCGATTTGAAAAGGCTTCATTATAAATATTACGTTTTCTTTAAGTTCCGGCTGATACACGGTGTCCATGTAAGTTTTTCCGTTACGCATTGCCTTGAACATATCTTCTGCGGAGCCGTTCAATTCCATATCGACATCAAGCATTTTTTTGCCTATCCGCTCCGGTATGAAATGCGCCAAAATTGTTCCGTTGCCGGAATACATCGCCATCATGGCGACTTCGTTGTTTGCTTTCATGGTGTTTTCCACTATGCGCTGTATAGCGTCAATGGATAAATAACAACCCAATGCTCCCACTATTCTGCTGTTTTGATGATTGATAATGGGAACCGCAATTTTGATTATATATGTGTTTTTTCCGTTTATATTATATAACAGGGGGTTCTCCACACGGTCTTTGTTCCCGTTGGGACTGGTAATATACTTTATTGCATTTTCGATGTCGCCGCTTGTTTGCCCTTCTATCTTGTCTGTTTCTTTGAAGTAGGCCATTGCGTACTGTCCCGTCGGGCTTGAACCTGTCCTGCCTTTATAGCGGCCGTCCATATCATCAATGGCGTTTGGTTTCCAGACGGTATAAATTGCGGCCATTTGAGGCTCGGCTTCCAGAGTGGATCTTAACATATCATCAAAACGATCCCGCCTTTCTCCCGCATTAATTGACTCAAAATCGCCCATTATGTTTGCGAGCGTGTGTAATGTCCTGATATAGCCCTCTTCACGGCCTTTCCAGAATTCGGCACGTTGGCCTGTTAAATGTCTAAGACTCCGTATACTCAAATAATAACTTATCCCCGAAGCCTGCCGAATCAGCGTTATACTGACTATCGTTACAACAACAGCCATAACGGCAATTAACCAAAGACTCAGCTTGAATCGCATTTTCATAACATTCCCCCTTCCCCCGCAAGTCATAAAAGAATGTTTGCAAGGTGTTATATTACAAAAGATAGTAATTTACTACACAAGGGAGACTACCTGACAGGATAAAAAATTAATCGCAAAATACACCCTATTTAAAAGATGAAAAGATAAAAAAACCCGGCGTCCGGGAAGTTGGACGCCGGGGGCGCAAAAAGCGCCTTGGAGGAAAAACTTTATGCTACCTTGAACCGGGAAACTTCATTTAGTAACGTGTTTATGCCTTCACGGTTTTTGGCGCTTATTTCATTTATCCTGTTTACCGCCGTGTTGACCTGCTGCGCTCCGGTTGCCATTTCGTTAACTCCCCCCGTAATCTCATGGGTTACCTGATCAAGATTTCGGCTTTCATTTATTACCTCCCGGCTGTTCATAATCATTCTTATTGATTCTTCTTTAACCTGACCGGTAATTTCATTTAAATGGCCGACAGCTTCCAGAATATTCTTGCTGCCTTCGCTTTGTTCTTCCATTGCGTTAAGAATGACTTCTTCCTGCTCTGATACCGTTTTTACGTCATTATTAATTGCTTCGAATCTGGCGAGCGTAGTGCTTGTGGATTCATTAACCTTGTCAATCGAGCTTTTTATCTTTATAAGTGTATCGCTGATAATTTTGGACTGCTCGTTGGAACTTTCCGCCAAATTGCGTATTTCATCTGCGACAACGGCAAAGCCTTTCCCGGCAGAGCCGGCATGAGCCGCTTCAATCGCCGCATTCATGGAGAGCAGGTTGGTCTGACTGGCAATATCTTTCATTACCTTGTTGATTTTAAGAAGTCCTTCGGATTCACGGGCAATTTCCTGAATATCTTCCACCGCTTCCTGCAGGCACATACGGCCAAGTTCCGATGAAGAAGTTAATTCGTTCACGCTTTCTCCGTTCTTTTCAAGCGTTTGGGTTACGGATCTTATATTGGCAAGCATTTGTTCAATAGCGCTGGATGATTGGGATACATTGGCGGATTGCTTTTCCACATATCCGTTTAACCTGTCGATATTGGTTGTGATCTGTTCCATATCGGCGCCTGTTTCGGCAACGGATGCGCCCTGACTGGCTACCTGACCTTTGATGTTTTGAATATTGGCGGTAATCTGGTTCATTGCGGCGGCGGTCTCGGTCATATTACTGGCAAGCTCGTTTCCTGTGTCTGATAATACCATCGCTTGCTCTTTTATCGAAACGACCATTTTTTTAATCTTCGCCAGCGTCAGGTTAAAGTACTTTGACAAGAAAGAGATTTCGTCGTTTCCTTTTTCGGGAATAGTCCGTGTTAAGTCGCCTTCGCCTTGTGAAATATCCTTGAGCGTATTCGTTACTCTGATGATTGGTTTTGTAAAATATCCAAGAACCATAATGAAAATCGCCGCTGTCGTAATAATGGATATTATCGCAAGAATAATGGTGAAATTTGTTAAGCTTTTGATTTCTTTTAACACATGGGATTCCGAGGCGCCTACCAGTATCGTCCAGTTAAAATCCGAATTGCCTATTTGGATAGGCTTTACTACAAACCTTAAGGTATCATCAAGATAAGGATCGTATACTTTACCCTTGTAAGTTACCCCGTTATTCATGGCTTCATATATTTCTTTCCTTGCGTCGCCCAATTCTTCGTCAACATCAAACATATTTTTGCCGATACGTTCCGGTTTATAGTGCGCAAGTATTGCTCCTTGATTTGTGTAGATAATTACCATGTCAACTTCATTGTTTGTTTCTATGGTTTTTTCCACTACTTTCTGTACTATATCAATTGACAATACGCATCCAAGAGCGCCGACGACTTCTTCGTTGTTTTTATTGTTGTTGGTAATTGGAACAATAATCCTTAACGTCCATGTTTCTTTTCCGTTTATATTCCGTTTTACGGGTTCATTTATACGGTCCTTGAACGCATTGGGGCCTGTAATGTGTTCCATTACATTGTCAATATCGGTGGTGACTCGTTTTATGGTTTTGCCTGTTTCTTTCCCCCATGCCATTGCATATTGTCCGGTCGGGCTTGAACCTGTCCTGCCGATATACTTTTTATCCATGCCGTCAACGGCATCCGGTTTCCAGACCGTATACAGAACAATCATCTGAGGTTCCTCATCAAGAGCCGATCTCAGCATTTCATCATACTTGTCCCTTCTTTCTTCCGGTTTTACTGTTTCAAAGTCTCCCATTACATTTGCCAGCGTGTTTAACGCCCTGATATAGCCTTCTTCCCGCCCTTTCCAGAATTCGGCTCGGCTATTGGCCAAATGTTCCTGACTCCGCAGGCTTAACTGCAGAGTGTCTTTGGAAGATTCCAAAAGTAATATTGAGGTAATTCCTGCTACCACGGCAGCCATGATTGTGATTGCCACAATGCTCAGTTTGAATTTGATCTTCATAGTTTTCCTCCTTGCCGGCAGCTTTTTAAAAAGCTTGCATGGTCTTATGTTCTAAAAACTAGTAATTTCAACTGTTTTAAGACCGCCCGATAAGAGGAAAAATAAATCGCAAAATACACCCCTTTTAACGCTAAAAGAGACAAAACGATTATAGGGAAAAACTTTAATATATTGTTTTTGCGGTCAGGCTAAATCAACTTGCGTTCTACGGCGATGCGAATAATGTCGGCGAGGTTCTCGGCTCCTAATTTGTAGCGTATGTTATTAATAACCATTTTTACGGTATTTATAGAAAGATTGCGTGCTTTGGCGATTTCGGCGCGTGAAAGGCCGTGACTCAGGTCGGCAAGGATTTCCGCCTCTCTGGGAGACATGGTGACATTGCCCGTTACGCCGCTTGTCTGCGTATATTCCGCAATGATATGAGAACGGCGTTTGGCATAAGTGGCGGATTTATGGTTAATATCTTCCAACCAGGAAGCGGGAATGACTTTGCGCGATTCTTTTAGCATGGCGGAAGCAAGGGTTCGCATATCCTTGCCGAGTTCGATAAAGGGCATTAAAAGGCCGTTAGGCTCAGCGTTTTTGTACGCTTCTTCAAATACGGCAAATGCTTTTTCCTTGTCTTTCTGTTTGTAGTGTACGCACGCTTCCATCGCCAGCATTTCCGTCCGTCCGAATAAAAAAGATTCCCGTGTCTTCATTTCCTCGATATACATCAGTAAAGGAGAAAAATTCCTTGTCGTATAACAAATACGCGCTATTAACTGATTTCCGAAATTGTCAATAGAAGCGGCATGGCTGTAAGGTAAAAAATCTTCTTTTAGCCAGTCGGCGGCCTTATCCGGCAGGCCGAGAAAATAGTAATACCATGAAAGAGAAATATCGTAATCCATAAAGCGGTTAATGTAATTAACTTCGTCCAGTTGAGCTTTTGTTTCTTTCAGCGTCTGCTCCATAAGAATAAAATTTCCCTGCGCGGCGGCGATACGCAGGGTGTATAACAACGCCCTGTGCATAAGCCCGAATTGTTTTTCGGCGCGCGCCTGTTTAATCGCCAGGGCAATATGCGTCTCCGCGGAAGAAACATCGCCGCGGTAGAATTCCAGTTCGCCGCGCGCAAGTTCAACTTCTCCCGCCATGAACCCTTTCATATAACTTTTTTGTATATGCGTTTGATTGCGGATTATCGCGGCAATAAATTCCTCCGGGCAGCCTTTTCTTGAAGAACCGGCAAAGTTGATCCACGCTCCCGGATAATAAATATCAAGTTTTTCCGAATCTGACTCTTGCGCGCGCTTACACGCTTTTTCAATGTAAACATCAAAATTAAAAATGTCATCCGTTAAGCTCATTAAACAACGAATGTACGTCCAGCAAATATAGAGCCTTGTTAATGTGTGGTTTTTTATTGAGTTATTATCAAGCCCCGGTTCGTCCGGCATTTTAAGAAATTTCGCTTCGTAGTGTTTTACAAGCTCGAGCGATTTTTGCAGAAACCCCTGGCATATATAGGTGCGCAAATGCATGTCCGCGAGGGATTCCACCTTGTCGAACGCGTCCGCCGGTGCGCGGTCTAAAATTTGCGACGCATATTTTGCGATATCCTGCGGTATTTGCGTGGTCAACCCCGCCAAAATTGACAATATTGATTGATAGTTTTCAGTTTTTTCATAGTAAAAAATAGCGTCCGTCTTAAAACCGTTCTGTACGCACCAATCGCCCGAAACGGCGTAGGTTTCCTTTTTTTGATCTTCGGAAAGCAAGTCCTGCTTTGTTCTTAAAAATTCCAGAAACAAGGGGTGAATAAAATACGCGTTGATATAATTATCACGGCGTAAATAGGCGTTTATCTTCTCAAACTCGGCTATTAGCTCGGCGTCTCCTCCCGCAAGCTGGGTGATTAAGTCGATAGACAGATGATCAATAAGAGAAAGACGCAGTAATAAATTTTGAAGACGGCTTGAAATGCCGTTCCAAAGGTCTGTCTCTATTATGCCGAATATATTTGTCCTTAAAGCGTTACGCACATAGCCTGAGTATCCGGGCGCTTTATGAAAAGACTGGGCGATAAAATTAATCGCAAAAGCCCAACCTCCGGTATCCTGCATTATTTCACGTAATATCTCATGCGACATAGAAACACCCTTGCTGCGGAGATATTGGGCAAGCTCATTATCTGTAAAACGCAGATCATCCTCGCTGATAGTAAAAGTCTTTTTTTTAAATTCATTGCCGGTATTAATGTCCGGAATGGTGCGTGAAACAAGAAACACCGAAGTTCCCGGGGGCATCTTAAAAAGGATACATTCTTCCACAAATCTGATTACGGAAGGCTCTTCTATGTAATGAAAATCGTCCATTACAATGATCCGTCTTTTTTTTTCTACAAGCTCGTTTAACAAGGAAAGATAATGATTCAGTTTTTCTTTTGTATCGGGAAAACCCAGTTTGGTTATCGCTTTGGCAAGAGGCGCGTTAATCTTTGATAAAACATGGATATAACTTTCCCAAAAACGCGCCTCGACATTATCGCGCTCGGAAAGCTGCAGCCAAAATGTGGTCGCTTGATATTCCTGCGCAAAATCATGAACGGCGCTAGTTTTGCCGTAACCGGCCCCCGCGCATACTATGACCAAAGGGTATTTTACCGCTTCCGAAAAAAGCTGATTCAAGCGAGGGCGGTTAAAAAGAACAGAAGTGCGGCTGTCATTGTACGGAGACATATCTTCCATGCAATTATCTCCTGTAATACCTCTAATTTACAGTTAATTAAGATTTTTAGCATAATTACATGGTTTTGTCAATTTTAAAATTATAACTTTTTGTTTTAATGTTTATTTTTGAAAATATTCAGATAATCACCCGCCAGTTCCGCCGCTTCCGCAAAATTACTGTGGAGCAAGTGTTCCGCAATAACGTCAAGCAGTTCATTGACCGGACGCTGCCAATTCTTTTGACGCAGCAGCTTTAGCGTTTCTTTGGCGGCTTTTTTGTTATTTCCGGCGCAGGCTTCCTGTATTAAAGACAGTTTTTCCAGCAGATACGCCCGATCGGCGCCGTTATTGCCCGTAACCTTGTTGTCAGCATCGTCGATGCAAGCTTCGTCGAAGCAAGCTTCGTTTTTATTCGCATTGATTTTTTCAACTACACTGCGCAGAGAGGATAGAAACATGGGAGTCTCTTTTTTTAATTCGTCAATATTCCGGTCACGTCCCGTTTCTTCCAGTTTAAGAGCGAAAGCGGAAAGCTCCGTTTCTCCGATATTGGCAAGGGCGCTTTTCATTGCGTGGAAATTTATGACATACGATTGGATATCCTCGTTCCCGAAATTGCCCTGTTCTTGGCGGATTTTTTCCAGTATGCCAATGGTTTTTTCCGCATCCCGTGTGAAAATTTTCGCAAGTTCCGCAGTTAACTGCGGTTTTGGCAGCGGCATCGCCGTAGTCGTCGCCGTAGGCAAAGCCGGCGGATGCAGGCAGGTTCTTTTTCCCAAGCTGTTTTTTGTCCGCCTTGCGGCTTCGA
>JGI20170J14366_1000142_pt1 | contig 25508 bp, 25 predicted proteins | sample TergutNc150P3_FD_14366 | JGI IMG/M metagenome (IMG submission 14366) | reverse complement strand
CCCGCCACAGGAAATTTATATGATTTGCCGTTTGCGTCTTTAAAAGTAAATTTGGCTCCCCATCCCGCGCCGTTAGCAAGAGATCCTTCCTCTACGGTTTTTTCCATTATTTTTGTCATTATGTACGCGTTTTGCGGACTGATAATCTGAATACTGTCTCCCATCCGCTTCTGTTTCTGCCGCAGATCTTTTTCAACATCAAACATAACGCGGCCGTTACGGTCTTCGACAGTACGTATCGCAATCGGTGTAACAGCACGTCCCTGATTGGCGAATGTCGCAAACGCCCTTGCTATCCTAAGCGGCGAAGAAGCGGTAATACCCAAACCAAGAGGATAAACCCTGGGAAAAAGCCGCCTGATTTGATCGGCGTCGGAAATATCCAAAAGAACGGTTGCCCTGTCTATTGCGGCGTCAAATCCTATCCCGTCCAGTATTTTCATGGAAGGCACGTTCATCGAGTGGGCAAGCGCATCATAAAGCAAGACAGAGCCTTTCCATTCGCCTCTGAAATTCAAGGGCATATACGGAGTGCCGTCTTCGTTGTGAAACACTACCGGAATATCATGAATTAATGTTGCCGCCGTAAATTTCCGGGTGTCTATGGCTGCGGAATAATACAAAGGCTTAAAAGCGGAACCGTATTGAACATTCGCCTGAGTCGCGCGTATAAGCTGGTTCGACTCGTCATATTTGGAACCGCCTACAATAGCGGTAATATATCCTGTTTCATTTTCTATTGAAATAAGAGCGCCTTCCACCACATTTTTTTCCGTAGTGGTTCTAAGCTCAGAAAAACCGGCGACGGTAATATCTTTTAGCTCAGGAATACCAAACGCCAAAGCCGCCATGTCTACTATGGGATTAATTGTTTTTGTATAACGGGAAACCGCCCTTCTCTCGTTTTGTCCCGATGTTGCGGCGCGAATATCGGTTAAATCAAAAGTAAGCGTTAACAAATCAATGATTGGAGTATAAACACGCTCCGCCTGCACTATACTCCTTGAACTGGATTTCGCGTACTCCTTATTGGCCTTTTCAAGCCCCGCCGCAAGAAATTTCTCCGCCGCTTCCTGATGCCGCAGATCCATCGTTGTATGCACCACGTAACCGTCACGGTAATAATCCATAGCGCCGTATATCATCTGATCCAGTTCGCGGCGCACATACTCGCTGAACCACGGCGCTTTGTCATCACGGTTGAAATACGCCGAAATAGACGGCCTTGTCCAGTCAAAACTAGCCCAATATTCCTCAAAAGATTTATCGGCTTCTTCTTTAGTGGTATAACCGAATTCGATCATACGGTCCAGCACAAACTTTTGGCGATCCGCCGCTTCGTTCGGATTATTAAGCGGATTAAAACCTGTGGGACTGGAAAGTAAAATTGCCAAAATAGCCGACTCCGCAAGAGTTACTTCTCTCGCGCTGCGGTTAAAAAAGTATTTACTTGCCGTTTCCACTCCGTAAGTACCCGGCCCCATGTTCATATAGTTAAGGTATATTTCCAGTATTTCGTTTTTTGTGTAACGCCGTTCCATTTGAAACGACCACCATAATTCTTTTATTTTACGTTTAACGGTTTTTTCTCTGCGGTCTGTGTAGAGCGTACCTGCTACCTGCTGTGTAATGGTAGAACCGCCGCCCCAATTTTGGCCAATTATCCGCCCGACAGAGGCTCGTACAATAGCCTTGATACTGAACCCCCGGTGATTGTAAAAATCAGGGTCTTCCCGCGCTAGAACGGCGTGAATCAAGTGCCTTGGCAATTCGCTTAAAGAAACCAGTTCCCGCTTTTCATCGGAGGCAAATTCGGTAACAAGCACACCGTTAATATCCAGTATTTTTGTAGGCAGAGCCGGGGCAAATTCGATAAAGTTTTCATGGTTTTTGACATTTGTGGTTTCCGCAAGCGACAATCCAAGACCTATGCCTATTACCACCACCAAAATGATGGTAAAAGCGGCAATGATTTTGACAACTAAACCGGACATATATAAAGATTATAAAAGAAAGCTGTCAGCGTCAAGGGTGAATAATCTGTTTAATTAACCCGGTTTCCCCGCGAAGTTTCCTGATTTCAAAGAAAATAAGGGTTCCTGTAAGAAGAAACGAGAAAGTATCGGCTACAGGAGTGGCGGCAACAAGCCCCCAAAGCCCCCAAAGCTTTCCAAAGATGATTAAACACGGAATAAGGGCCAAACATTGGCGCAATGAAGACAGGAAAATAGAAATTTTCGGGCGGCCTGTAACAACAAAGAAGTTTGTTGAAACAATCTGAAACCCGGCGACAGGCAATAACAACAGCATGATCCTCATCGCCCTTGGGGCAAACTGCATAAGCGCGTCGCTCCCATCTTTCACAAATACCATGACCAGTTGAACCGAAAAAAGCTGGATTACCGCAAATCCGAAGACGCAGATAATCGTAGCGGCGAAAACCGCTCCCAAATACGCGCGAAGCACGCGGCCGAATTTTTTAGCCCCGTAATTAAAACCCAATATCGGCTGCGCTCCCTGATTAATGCCGAAAACCGGCATAAGGATTAACATAAAAATAGAGCCGTTAATGTTCATTCCCGAAAGGGCGATATCGCCGCCGTTCGCGACATTTAATGCGTCCGCCCCGTACCACCCGATGCTTTTATTTGTTATAAGCTGAACCGTGGACATTAAAAATTGAAGCAGAAACTGCGCGGAGCCAAACGCCATTATCTGCTTTACAACGGAAAAATCCGGCTTAAAAGCGCGCGGGTTCAGCTTTACGACCGCTTTCTTGCTTGAGATAAATGAAAAAAGAAAAACAAAAGATGCGAATTGGGAAATTATCGTAGCCAATGCCGCGCCCTGTACGCCCCATTTGAAGATAAAGATAAAAATCGGATCCAGAATTGTATTAAGAACCGCGCCGAGTATCATTCCAATCATGGTCATGGTCGGGAAACCCTGCGCCCTTGTACAATGAGACATTCCAAAGCTTGTCATGAAAAAAATCATTCCAAAAAGAATTATGCGAAAATAATCCCTTGAGTATTTAATTGCCTCGCTGCCTTCCGCCGCTCCCATAAGGGAAAGAATCGGGTCAATGAAAATAAGGCCTACTGTAGTCATTATTATGCTTATGCCGATCAATAAGAAGAAACAATGATCAAGGGCGTTCTCCGCGTCCTGCCGCCTGCCCTGTCCAAGCCGCATGGAGATCATGTTTGCCGCCCCGATACCGAAGAGCATTCCAAACGCCATTCCGATTGTCATTAACGGCAATACAAGAGAAAGCCCGCCGAGAGCTATTTCATTTACTCCCTGTCCGACAAAAATTCTGTCTACAACATTGTAAAGGGCGTTTACCAACATTCCCGTTATCGCAGGGATCGAAAAGCGAAACAGCAATTTAGCGATAGATTCAGTACCTAGCCGGGTTGCGGCATCCTGATTTTGTTCCATATAACCTACTTTATCACATTTTTATTTAATTTTCATAGCCCAAATACGCAATTCCTGAGCCGCCCAATGAACGATTAACAAGCGGAGGCAATCGTAAACGCTTAACTCTTTGTCGACAACAGCCTCCGAAAAAACGGATTTTACAAGCCCTGCGCTTTTGTTAATTTCAGGCAGTTCCAAAATCCAGCGAGACAAATCCGCCCCGTCGTTTTTAGCGATATAATTACCGGCGGCTCTTTGCAAATTTTCAGCGCCGGAAATAATATTGTTTATCTTTTCTTTGGAAATCCTCTTTTTCCCGCTAACATATGAATTAACAAATTCAAAGGTGGAATCCGTTTCGTCCATTGCAAGGGCGGACACAAGCGAATTGTCGGCTTTATAACGGGCGAGTATCTTGTAAAAACCGCGCTGGATATTCAAAACAGAGGCTATTGCCAAAATTACCTCGTCCCCAAGATACGGCGGCGGATTATCGCTTCGCAAAATGTCAAATAATACGGATATTGAATCCACATGATGGTACTGCCCCAAAGCCTCAGCGCACATTATTTTTAATCTGGGGTTTTTTGTCTGTAAAATAATTTTTTCAATTTCCGGGCGGAATGATTCATCGTTCATTTTTGCGAGAGCGTTAATCGCCTCGCCCGCAAGCATATAATCATCTGAAACCGCATGCTCACGCAGCAGAGGAAGAGCGTTTTTGCAATTATGATTGCCGAGAATGCGGGCGGAAATGTAGGCTGTTGTGTAAGGGTTATTTTTAACATCGTCAATTAACGCCTTTTGCGCCCTATCGTTCAATTTCTCCATTTTTTCCAACGCCCTTATCGCCTCTAGCCTTGTCGCAAGCCTCGGAGAGCGTGCCCTTTCCAACAAACCGTCTACGGCAAGATGGGAAGGAGTATCATGCAGCGCTCCAAGCAATAGTTCTTCTTCATGTGAATCTTCCGCCTTGTTCAGTTTATCCAACAGGCTTATCGCTCGAAGATCCTTGAAAGAAAAGATAACTTCCAATGCGCTTTTTAACGGGAAAGAACCAAGAGATTTCATCTTGTTTTGCATCGCCAGGGCGATAATCGCAAGGGTAATTAATATAACAAAAAGAATCTTGAAGGATACAAACGGAGAAACACCAAGCACGGAAAATAAATCCAGAAGCAGCCCCGAAAGAAAGGAGCCGCACGCTCCGGCGGTGCCAAATACAAAGAAATAAATAATGCCGAGATCCAGAATTTTTTCCTGCGGAATTAACGCCAGAAAATAAGTCTGTGCTATTCCTTCGGAACCAAGAAACCCAAAGTTCAGCATGAAAAATAAAAAAACCAGAAAAAGAATAGCCCCTGTCATGTTAAATACAGCCGACACCGGAAGAAAAACAACAGGTATCATGCTTACAAGCCCAAGAATAACGCAGACAAGAAAGAGCGGTTTCGCTCCAAGCCTGTCTACAAGGAATTTTATGCTTAACCCGGCTATAAGATACCCCATTCCGCCGAAGACCGAATAAAGAAGAATAAGACCGTCGTTATGCTCAAATACCTCACGGGCGTAAACCACCACGAATGTCCTCGTAACACCCGACACAAGAATAACAAGAAAAAGAATAACCATAAAACTGCGAAGGCTTTCCTGTGCGAAAGCGTCCTTGAATATCGCTGCAAGGTTCATACCCTGCCTGTTCTTTTCGCTTGGCGGTTCGGGAACTTTTCTTATCACATAACCGCTTACAACTCCCGTAATAACGCCGGCTCCGAGTAAAATTGAAAATAAAAAAATGGGCGGCTCGATGCCAAGCGCCATAGCTATAAGAAAACTGCTGACCATTCCAATAGCGCTGTTAATGATTTGAATCTGGGTCATGTAACTGCCCCTGTCGGGACCGTGCGCCAATTCGCTTAAAACGGGATTGTTCCCTATCATTCCGACTCCTCGGAAAGCGTTAAAAAGAAACACGCCTAGAATAATCAGCAGCAAAGCGATGTTTCTGTGCCCGGCGTAATCGACAAAAGGAGCAGCGACAGCCAATATCATGCAAACTGAACGGATCATCCATGTTAAGCTGAAAATCCCGATTATGGAAAAACGCCTCGCAAGAATTTTTCCAAGCGGAAGTAAAAACAGGGAAAGATAAAAAGACGAGCTTAAAAGCCCTATATATGTAGAGGATGCTCCCAGTCTAAGGGCAAAAAGAGTGATAATAACCCCAACCGTTAAGTTCCATGAAATAGCGTTAAAAACATTGAAGTAATTATAAGTTTCCCGCGCTTTTCGCAGTTTGTACGGTGAAAGTTGGGCATCCATACATACAACATAACTTAAAATTATAATAAAGTCCCCTATATTTGCCGATATTTTAAACAGGAGTAAGTTATGAGTGTCGGAGCAATATCCAACAATTCAATCCCCACTATCGGATACGCAATAACAGCGTCCATGAGCGGAAGAACGTCCCTTCCGGTATCCCCCGGTATGTTAATTTACTCGCATTTCAAGCATGTTTCAGGCACTCCAGCTCCGGAAGGCACAAAAGGCGTAAATATCTCCAAGCTGAAAATACTTGACACCTTGATTGAGCAGTTATCAAAGATGAAAGGTCAGGACGCCCCGGAAATGAGCAATATGAGCGAAACCGATGAAAAACGCATAAACGCCCTTATCGACCAGTACCAAAAGCAGATAAAAGCCGCTCAAGCCGTAAGCGTCTACACTCCCGCCGCTCCCGCCACCGGGGCTCTTTTCAACATCGCCGCATAAGAACCTATTCCGCCGTAACGCTTACTGTATAAGGCTGATTTGGATTATCGTCAAAACACTCTATCTTTAAATAGTAAAGACCGTTTTCAAGGCGCAGGGAAAGGCGGGAATCCAGATTTTCTCCGCCGTCATCGTCCTCATCAATGAGCTTCATATTTGAATTGTAAAGCTCAATATTGGTATCCAGACGGTTTGAATTAACTCCTCTCGCGCGAATGACGTAACGGCCGGGCTGTGTTATCTGAAATTTAACCCAATCTACATCATCGGAGTTATGAAAAGTATGCTGTTGGCTTGTTCCGATCTGTATCTCTTTGGCGGAAGATGAATCGTTATCCTGTTCATATTCGTCCGGAGGGGAAAGCCTGATTGGAGCCTGAAAATAAGCCCCGAATCCGTATGAACCGGTAGAGCCTGAATAACCCCGTACTTTGGCGATATAGCGTTTTCCCGCTTGTACTCTGTATCTAATCCGGGCGTTGCTGCCTTCGTCGTCATAAACCTTCCTGTGGTAATCCCGAGATTTAAAACTGATTAATTTTACCACAAGAAAGAAAAGGTTTCTACAGATGACCCGGATCGAGGATTATCACGTCTACTCTGCGGTTGTTTTTGCGGCCTTCTTCGGTGTCGTTTGAAGAGACGGGCATTGTGTCGGCGAACCCGGCAATCTGAAAGCGTTTCTCGTCAAGACCGATGGCGGCAAGGTAGCGAAGCACGGCTCTTGAGCGTTCAGACGACAATTGCCAGTTGTCTTCCCAGGGGCCGTTCGGGTCTACGTCAACGGCGTCGGTGTGTCCTTCTATCCTGAACTTTTTATCCTTCAACTCGTTTGATGACATAAAAGTACCGAGCCTGAGAAGTATATCTCTTGTCGCTTCTATATTGATACGGGCGCTTGCCGGATTGAAAAACGCGTCTCCCGCAAGAGTGATAACAAGACCTCGCTCGTCGTGGGTTATTTTTACTTTATTGGAACGGATTTCAGGAGAAAAAACCGAAATTGCCTTTCGCAGCTGAGGTCCCATCATTTTGCCCCGTTCCATTGAGGGCAGGCTCATAATTGTATTGCCAAGGTCGGCAAGGCGTCCCGCAGAAAGCGTAAGACCTCCCGCCATCGCTCCGATACCGCCTGTACGCACGGATTCCGAAACGGAATTAAGCTGAGCCTGAGTTACTTCATCAGGGTTGAACAGAATAACAAAGAAGCAAAGACAAAGAGTGATCATGTCGGAATAGGTATTCAACCATGTACTGGGAATAGCTTCTTCTTTTTTCTGNTTCTTTGCCATCGTTAATCCTTAACCGTTAGTCCTTAATCAATTCTTTCTCAAGAGCCTGGCGTGAAACAGGTTCAAGGTATGAAAGCAATTTAAGCGCCAGAATACGGGTGTTGTCGCCCGACTGTATGGAAAGAACGCCTTCGATGATCATTTCCTTCATGTTCGCTTCGTCACTGTCAAATACGCCGAGTTTATTCGCCCAAGGAATAAAGAATACGTTTGAAAACAATGATCCGTAGAACGTTGTAATAAGAGCGAGGGCCATGTTAGGGCCGATAGACGCTTTATCATCAAGGTTACGCAACATACCTACAAGTCCCATAACCGTACCTAACATTCCCAACCCGGGAACGAGTGTTGCCCACATGTTAATAAGTTTGATTTTGAACGAGTGGCGTGACTGCATTTGGCCTAATTCCAATTCCATAAGATCCCGGATAACCGTCGCGTCGGTTCCGTCTACAACAAGGCGAAGTCCTTTTTTCATAAATTCATCTTCAAGGTCTTCAAGTTCGTCTTCAAGGGCCAAGAGACCTTCACGTCTTGCTTTCTCTGAGAATGAAACCATTTTTTGAATAATTCCCTGCATATTGAAAACAGGCTGCTTAAAGGTAAGTCCGATAGCGGCAAAAACCCCCAAGCTGTCCGACATAGAGAAGGCGATCATAAGGGCAAAATATGAACCGATAAGAACAAGCGCTAACGACGGGATGTCTACGAAGGCCATTACACTGTTGCCGGACAACAAGATAGACGCGAGGATCATGGCAATAGCGCCAAATACGCCGATAAGTGTTCCCATATTCAAGCTTTTATTCATAAATTCACTCCTGAACTATATACGGACTTAATCGCCGGCGATAGGTATCAATTTTTTCCAAAATAACATCAACCTCTTCCCGTACAATGTGATTTTTCCCAGAAAGCATTACCAGAGCCGTATCGGGGCGTATTTCTATGCTCTCAATCTGATGAGGGTTCAAATAATACTCCATTCCATCCAGTCTGGTAACTTTTATCATATCATAAAAAAATGAAAATGTCCGACCCCTCAAGAGGCCGGACTATTCTCAACTCCTTTTATTTTACCGCTTTAGCGTTAAAAGCTCCTGCAATAATTGATCCGCTGTTTGTATGGTTTTTGAGTTGGCCTGGAAGCCTCTTTGCGTGACAATCATGTCTACAAACTGGTCCGCCATATCAACGTTGGACATTTCCAAAGTACCGGCTATAATCTTTCCCTTTCCGGCAATTCCCGACGGCCCGATATTCGCCATACCGGAGTTGTTGGATTTACGGAAAGTGTTATCGCCCGCTTTTTCAAGACCGCCCTGGTTGGGGAAGGTAGCCAAAGCGACCTGCGCCAAAACACGGGTGCTGCCGTTTGAATAAACGCCTGTAATTATGCCTGTAGAGTCAATCTTAAAGTCATCAAGGTAACCCATTGTGTGGCCGTCCTGCTCTACCGCTTTGGTGGAACTGGATTCCGCATACTGGGTGATTGATTTGGTAAATCCGCCGACTTCGCCCAGATTAAGGACAAATTCCTGCCTTGTAGGGGTTCCGTCCTCGTTCGGCGTGGCGGTTTGAACATCATAGGCGACATTCATCTGCACACGGCCTGAAGCGCCGGACACGTTGCCCGCTCCGTCTTCCGCCGAAAGCAAGGTTCCGTTATTCGAGAAATTTACGACAAAAGTTGTTGGGCCGCCCGCCGCCGGAGCTTCTTCCCCAAAACCTATGGTAGCGTTTGTGGGGGCTTCGTTCTGCGGATCGACATTTACCCTGGCGTTCCAGCTGTTTGCGGTTCCCGGCACACGGGTAAATTCAACCTGTAAATCGTGCACATCGCCGAAAGAATCGTAAATTTTAATGGTGGTTGACCATGTTGATTTTAACACCTGATCTCCGGAAGGATTTTCCGGCAGTTCGGGAATACGTTTGTCAAGATTACAGGCAAATTGCACCATTGTTGTTTCTTTAGCGGGATCTTTGCCGCCGACGGGAATAACAAGCTGTTCTGTGGGGCGGGAAACATCAAGTATGGTGAAACCGTTTACTTCTCTTGCCATCCAGCCCTGTACCTTCATGCCGTTCGCCTGATTTACCAGAACGCCTTCGGCGTCAAGCGAGAAAGCGCCCGCTCTTGTATAAAGTTCTTTGCCCATGTCGTCAAGGATGAAAAAGCCTGTTCCCATAATGGCAAGGTCTGTGCCGACGCCCGTTGTCTGCAAAGAACCCTGAATATGCAGAGTATCAATTGCGGCGATTGACATTCCAAGACCGACTTCTTTGGGGTTTACGCCGCCCAAGTCTTCGGTAGGACGAGCCGCTCCCTGCAGCTGTTGGTAGATAATGTCCTGAAAGCCGACACGGTTGCGTTTAAAACCTGTCGTGTTAATATTGGAAATGTTATTACCAATAACATCCATTCTCGTTTGGTGATTCTGAAGTCCGGAAACGCCGGAAAACAATGATCGCATCATAAGCTTACTCTCCTATTCCTTTTCTGCAAATACTTTGACTACTTTATCCCAATTATAAAAAGTCCCGTTTACCAGAACCTGCGGGGTTTCTCCCCGGGTTACAGCCTGAACTGCCCCCTGAACAGTGCGTTCCCCCTCCACAATTTCAACATTTTTCCCAAGCGAATAAGACGCTTCGCTTGAGCCAATCATAGCGGTAAGTCTCGCAAAATCCTTCGCCATCGACTGCATCTGCTCCAAAGACGAAAACTGCGCCATCTGCGCTATGAATTCCTTGTCCTGCATTGGAGCCGTCGGGTCCTGATGGGCAAGTTGGGTAATCAAGATTTTAAGAAAATCGTCTTTGCCCAAAGTTTGCTGAGGTTGCCTTACCGGATTAATTTTTAGATTATAATCACGGGTGAATTTTTCAATCTCGTTTTTTTCCGCCGAACTTAACATTGGCCTTGTCATTCCGGCTGTTTGCATTTCCATATTTATCTCCTGTTCCTCTAGGCAAGCATATTAATCGAACCATTTCTCTGTCCGAAAAAGACATCGACAATGGGTAATGAATCCCCGCTAAAGGATTCATCGTAACGAGCGGCGGCAATCCCCGGTAAAAAGGACGGCGCTTTCTGCTCCTGCCAATTTTCGTTCCGCTGATCTGCGGTTAACGAAAGATTAAGCTGGGCGTTTGTAAAGCCGGATTCCCTGAAAGCCTGTTCCAAAGAAGCAATTTCCTTCTTAAAAGCGTTCAAGGCTTCTTCGCTTTCTACAACAATATGCCCCGTTATCTTGTTTTCGGACATTTTCAGGTGTATCTTTACATTACCAAGGCTGTCCGGCTTAAGGGCAAGTTTTATTACGCCCTCTCCTCCGTCATGGAGCGCCATTGAGGCATGGCGTACAATGTCGCCGTTAAAGTTCTGGTGCAGTTCCCTGGCGAGCATATTCTCTATTGCCGTAGTGCCGGCCTTTACTTCCCATGCGGTCTGCGCCGAGCTTTGCGCCTGGCTTGGAAGCCGCAGTTCAAGGGTTATCTCCTTGACAGGGATGTTCGCGCGGTCAGCGGTTATTTCCGCTCCCGCTTTAATCTGCATTGTGTTGTTTTGATTATTCGCTCCGGAGCGCATATCACGCACTTCAAAAGAAAGTTTGTCTTTGCGTCCCCGGTTTTGCGCTTCGCCGAGTTTCGTTCCCTTTTCAGTTTCTTTTTGCAAAGAAGCGGCTTCTTTGCCGCTGTTCATAAGAGGGACTTCGGCGTTTTCGGTTTTTGATAAATCGCCGTCTTTTTTAATTTCTTTGCCGCGCGCTTGAGCGGAAAGCGCTTCCTGCGCAGAGTTTGCGATGGCGGCGGCGTTTTCCTGCGAGAAGTCCGCCAGCTGTTCGGGAATTTCCATATCAAAGAAATCCTTCGGCTGTACAGCGTCTTCGGGGATTGTCTGCGCGTAAACCTGCGTATCTTCAATGTCAGACAGAATATCCTGATAATTTTGGGAAATTTCCATCTCAGAAATTCCCATTTCGGACAGTCCGTTTTCGGGGATTTCTTCCAGAGCGGCAATCACGGGTTCCTGTATGTTCAGGAAATTGACAGCATCACCGGCAAAAGCCGCCGCGTCAATTTGAGCGCCGGAATAATCGTCAAACGAAACCTCCGGTGTCTCTTCTTCTGCGCTTTGTTCTTCTTCGCCGTCTTTATGCATTATGCCCGCAAGAATTTCCGCGAAAGAGTCCTGTTCATCATCATGTCCGTGGATTTCATTTGTTTCTCGGATTTGCGTTTGCGGCAGCTCACTTAGAGCAATTTTGGTATCTATCGGCGGCGGCTGCGTATAGGCGGATAAGGTTATCACCATCCGGCCTCCTGTAAGTAGTACCGAAAGGCGATAAAAACACGGACTATAGGTTAGGGGGTCTTCCTGCCATTTTTCTTTGCAGTTCAGCCGCCCGAACCGGGTCCATTAGGGAGAACCAGAAGGATACGATTGAAGTCGTGCCTTCGGCCCTCGCTATTTCATCGGTCTTTCGGAGAACGTCTATCGCATTTTGATCCTCGTAATTGGCAATTATACCAACCGCTCTTTGCGGCGGCATACCTGTCAGATACCTGGCAAGCTGCTCGACATTCCTATCCTTATTTTCGGCTTCTGCGGCCTGCGCTTTGAGGGAATTCTCTTGGTCATCTATCGCTTTTTGACGCACTTCAAGTTCCTGCGCCATCTGCTCTATTTCTCCGAACTTGTTGTCCAAATCCTTGTTTTTTGTTTCCATTTCCAGATTCAGCAGATCAAGGGCTTCCAGCCTTATTGCCAGTCTTTCGGAGTTAAGATCGAGTATTTCATCAGGTTGTGTTTTCGGCTGAATTCTGCCTATTCCGGGCACAAATGGAATACGTTCATAAATAGGGGCAAGAACGCTTTTAGCGTCTATAACATTTAAATAATCGAACCAGATAATGCCGCCCACAGACAAGATCGCTATGAGCAATAATAGAACTATTGACCTGCCTATCATTATTATTCTCCCAAATCATTGATAGTATACATTAATTTTCGGTAAATTGGTAGAGGGGCTTTAGAATTTACAGAGAACGTTTTTAATTCATACCCGGCACTACAATCATATCGTTGCGGCGCAAAGAGCGTAAAACTTCGTTTGTGCTGAAATAACGGTTGCGCCCCATCATGCTAATCTCGTCCTCATACCGGAAACTGTTGGAACTCCAGTCGCTTGGTATGGGATCGTGGATTACAAGGTACTCGCCGTTCATGGAGTAGCCTTTTATAACCACATAATGGCCTACAGAATCGTTATAGTACTTTCCGAAAAGGTCGAATTTGGGATCACGCCGGGCGGTTTTAACCCCGTCCGTAAGGAAAAGAATAATCGCTATTGATCCCGAATCTATTACATTCTTGATATCATTCATTGTTCGTATCTGCTGCATCTCGGCTTGAACGCCCTGGCTCTTTATAACCTTTATAAGTTCTTCAAAACCCGTGCCGCCGTTCCCCTGCCATCCTATAGACTCACGCACCGATGATACAGGGAAATATTTACCTGTTCCCCAACTTATTCCCATAGACGCCGAAGCCGGCCCGCAGTTGGAGGGAGTTCCCGAGTTAAACTGCGTCCTGTACCAGTTAAAGTTGCTGGTAGCGAGATCCACGTGCATAGAGGGAACCGGGCTTACAAAAATTGAATAATATTGATCCCTGCCGTTGCTTTCACGGACTGTAACGCCGAAATAACCGCTTTTCTTAAACCGGGCTTTGCTTAAAACCTTATCCGACTCGCTTAAATCAAGCACATCGTCAATATTGGGATAACGGGCAACCTTTATAATTGTGCCGTTTACAACAAAATAATCGTCGGGAGAAGAAAGAGTGACAAACCTTGTGGTGCTGTGTTCCGACATGGAAGCGGGATACGGAATATCAATATAAAGAGGGTTTGATCTGTAAATATTTCCGGCGTTATCCTGAGCCGTCAGGCGGACAGGATAAGTCCTGGGCTGTGTATATTCATTACTGGGGCTTTCCCTGAAACTTCGTTTTCCGTCGCCCAAATCCCATTCATAAGACCTTAAATCGGAAGGGGGATTTTTTATTGAAAAATGGACTGTTACCCCCGAACCTGTTCCGTTATTCAGGCTTTCATGGGTAATTTCGATGGTTTTGACCGATTTTGTTGTTTTAGCGGCCGACGCCGTCTGCCGTTTTTTCGTTTTATATTTTTGATATTCCTGCTTGTTATTTTCGATATTTTCCAGAGAAGGAATAATTACTACGGTTCCTACCCGGATACGGTTAGCGTTGTTTAATTTGTTGTACCAAGCGAGAAAATCATAGGGAATGTCATAGGTATAGGCGATTTCGGACAATGTTTCTCCCGGTCTTACAGGATATTCAAAGTCTTTGGAACGATCCTGAGCCTGAGAACCCGCTCCTGTTTCAAATTCCGAGCCGTTAACTGCGGTTAAAGTCGCCCAATCATCATCTGAAGAGGAAAGTACGACATGAGGCATTAAATTGTCGGGTCTGTTTACTTCGGAAACATCATTTATAACGGAAAACAGGTTTCCGGGAGGCAATTCGGGAGAAATAACGGCGAATAAAACCAGAAAGATAGCCCCTGTACCCACCGCCGTTACACAGGAAACAAACGCCGCTTTTCTGAACCTCGGATTAAACCGCATTATATCCCACAATTGGGAAAAAAGAGAAATAATAATTTTCAAAAGCCCGCTTCCAAAATCGGAAAGCCATCTAATCATAAACATATCCCGTTTTACACCAATTTGAGGCGTATCTGAACGCCTTGCAACCTTCTGTCGTGAATAAATTCCCCCCATTGTCATCATATAATAAATCTTTCGGCATCTTTTGTCTACATATTTAAGCGTTTATTTTCATAAATTTATTCTGACNAGTCATTTGNGGGAGAACTGTAAGAAGTTCCGCCTTCATCTCTGAAAGGAATAAATTTAACGCTTTGTCCGTTGTAAACATCTCTGCGGCTTAATGTAATGGAACCGTCCGAAGCTTCATTCTTCACTATCTCCATAATATATTGACGGTTCGGAGGACCAAGAGGCAAAACCATGATCCCACCGGGGTTTAACTGCCTGAGCAGGGGCGGCGGAATGTGGTCTATTGAACAGGTAACAATTATCTTGTCAAACGGGGCATATTCCTCCCAACCGTAATAACCGTCGCCCAATTTCCGGTTAATTACCGAAAAAGAGGGGAAATTTCGCTCCAAATCACGGTAAAGGGCGTCTGTTTCCAAAAACAGGGGTCTGATTATCTCTATAGAGTAGACATCTTTGGTTAAATAGGAAAGAATTGCCGACTGGTAGCCCGATCCTGTCCCGATTTCCAGAACTTTGTCCCAAGGTTGGACGTTTAAGGTTGTGGTCATCATGGAAACAACGTCCGGATCGGTAATTGTAGCCCCGTAACCTATGGGAAGCCATGTATCGGCGTACTCAAGCCCCTTGTTCTGGGCTCTGACAAAGTGTTCCCTTGGGGTCAATAAAAACGCCCTTACGTCCTCGGGGCGCTTAAGCTCCGATGTATTTACAAGGTTCTGCGCCCAATCCCACCGCTGTTCAAGAAAAGCGGGATCGTCGCCCCTGTTTCTGCTCATCCATGAAAGCCACGCTTCCTTTGTTTCAATTGGCATGGACTGGGCGAGACGGGGACCGTCATATTTTTGCACACCCGGAAGCGTGACATAGCTGAATCCTTCTTCTTCGGAACTTGTTCTGCCCGCTATACGCAAAGCGTCTTCCACCATAGAGACGGCGGCAACTTCCTCGTAACTGGATACCTTCTCGGAATGCGACAGCACAACCAGCGGAACGGAAAGCCCGAACGACGTGCCGATTATAAGGCCGGAAAACACGGAAAATACCAAAGAGGCAGGTATGGATTTTTTCATTATATTCATCAAAAAATCTTTCATATTTACGCTCTAAAATGTAAAGAATATGCGGATTTATGTCAATAACGCCAATAAAAAAAACACAAATTTTCCGGAAAACTGCTGTTTCAAGATTAATCTTATTGAAAGAAAATCCATTAATTGCTATATTTAATGCCTCATGAAAAGAAATCAATTAGCGGCTTTGTTTTTTATCTCTACAGCCGGAATAGCCTTTGAACTCTATGTAATGCGTATTTTTTCAGTAGGAAGTTGGTCAAATTTCGGCTCTCTTGTCATCTCTACCGCTCTTTTGGGAATAGGGCTTGCGGGAATCATCCTTACCTTTGTTGAAGAACGTATCAGGCAGAAACCTGAAATGTATATGTCAATTTTGGCGATTCTGCTTCCGTTATCCATGTCGGGAGCGGTTATTCTGGCGCAAAAGGTTCAATTTAACCCGATTTTCCTCGCTTCCGACTCAAGACAGCTTTGGTTTATCGGGGCTTATTATATTATTTACGGGCTTCCTTTCTTTATTATAGCGGCTTTTGTCGGCATTTCATTTATCATGTTAAGAGACAGAATTCAGCGTGTGTATTTCTGGAACATGATAGGTTCGGGCGTAGGCGGATTGTTCATCGTTATCTTTATGTTTTTTCTTCCGCCTCAGTATCTTTTACTGCCTGTCTTAAGTCTTACAATTATCGCCGCCCTTTTAAGCTCTTGCCGCAAGGACGGGAAATTGCATTTTCCGGTTCCCTATGTTATCGGTCTTATCGTAACAACGGTTGGATCGGTTCTTCTCGCTTTTTTCTGCGGGAATATCAGGATTTCCGATTATAAAGACATAAGTTATGTGCGAAGATACGCCGACTCTACCCTTGTACATCATTCCAACGGGCCTGCCGGAGAATTTCATGTTTACGCTTCAAGATATTTCCACTTCGCTCCCGGACTTTCAGATAACGCCGTTTTAACCATTGATAACCTGCCTACCCAGCTTTACTGGGGGTTATTTATCGACGGTTCAGGTCCCATCGGAATAATGGGTCATTTTAAGCAAGATGAAAAAGTTTATATGGATTATCTTCCGATGGCGGCGCCCTACTCCATGCTTACACAGCCTGACGTACTGCTTGTAAATTTAAGCGGCGGAATAAACGCCAATGTCGCCATTTACAACGGAGCACGCTCAATTGACATCACGGAACCGTCTCCCGAAATGATCCGCCTGTTACGTGACGATCCTTCCGTCTCCCGCTTTACGGGCAACCTTCTGGACAGGGATTTAATAAATGTAATTCGGGGAGAAGGCAGGTCGCATTGCGTAAACAACAAAAATTTTTACGATTTAATTGAATTAAGCCTGGTCGATTCCGTGGGCCTTACGGATTCGGGAGGATACGCCGTACACGAAGATTTTAAGTACACGGTAGAGGCTTTTAAGGATTATTTCAGCGGTTTAAGAGACGGCGGTATTCTTTCATTAACAATCTGGGACAGGCTGAACCCGCCGAGAAACGTGCCCCGCCTTTTAAATACAATAATTCAGGCGATGAATGAAGCCGGATTTGAAAACCCCGAAAAATGCCTGTTCTCATTCGGGCTTTTAAGGTCTACCTCAACCATTCTTGTAAAAAAAGGCTCTTTTTCGCCGCGCGATCTTAACGATCTTAACAAATTTATAAAAAAATGTTCTTTTGAGCTTTTTTACGCTCCCGGAGCGGACCTGCCGTTACGTGACATTGACATACTTATGGCAAGCTACCGCAACCAGTTTGTCGATTCTGGCGCAAACAAGGAAAAAACGGAAACCATCACAAACGCCGATATGTACAGAACCGTAATTCCGTTCTTCTTCGCCGGAGAAGCTAAAAAAATAGAAGACGCCTATATATTTGACATAAGGCCCATTACGGATTCCCGCCCCTATTACACGGGCTTCTTAAAAATGGGCGAGCTTTCGATGTATCTGGATCAGTTACGTGATATTTCGGAAGAATGGGGTTACCTTCTTCTTTTCGCTATGCTGATTCAAGCTTGTATATTCGGACTAATCGTAATCCTGATTCCCGTTATCGGCAAAAGAAAAACCCTGTTCACAAGCAGAAGGGGAACCGTCGGCGTAATTTTTTATTTCGCCGGGCTTGGGCTTGGGTATATGCTTATAGAAATCTACCTTATACAACGCCTTGCGGTATTTCTTTCCAACCCGACTTATTCAACAAGCATGGTAATTACCGTTATGTTAATTTCTTCCGCTCTGGGAAACATTACGAGCGGGCTGTTAAAACAGTTCAGGACTTTTATCGTCCCTGCGGCGTGCGTTTTTATAGCGGGAGGGCTTTTGTTCTACATCTTCGGCTTAAACAGCTTCCTCGCCCTCTTCCATTCTTCCTCCATGCTGACGAGGTTTTTGGTTTCGGCGCTTATAATCGCCCCTCCGGCTTTCTTTATGGGCGTTCCGTATCCTAACGGACTTGACAGCCTTCAGGAAACAAAACCGCATCTATTACCCTGGGCATGGGGTATGAACGGCGGACTTTCCCTTGTAGGAAGCGCAATGGCACGCCTTCTTTCCGTATCAAGCGGTTTCCCCGTACTCTTAAAACTGGGAATTGTAATATACTTAATGGTAGGCGTTCTTTTCCCGATCAATGAACAGTTGACTCAGGATTAATCCGGTAAACGCAGATGGCTCATGAGAATATAGCGCCGACAAAAAGCAACCTTATAAAAGTCAAAGAAAGGCTGAATATCGCCAGGGAAGGCTACGATCTTTTGGAACAAAAGCGTGAGATTCTTGTCAGCGAGCTTATGCGAAAAGTGGAACAGGTGAAAATTCTGGAACGTGACCTTGACAAGAGCGTGGAAACGGCGTATCCCTGCCTTAAACGGATGCTTGTAGTCGTCGGAAGAGAACGTGCCCATAAATTGGCGCAAAATGTCTCTTATTCATTTGAATTAAACGAAAAACAGGTAATTGCCGCCGGAATGAAGCTGCCCGGGCTTGAAGTGCACCTTCCGGCGATAGATATAAAGTATTCCCCCGTAAATTCATTTGCAGAATGTGACGAAACCGTGTTAGAATTCTTTAAATTGCTCAGGATATGTACGGAATTGGCGGCGATAAGGACAATCGCCTGGAGTTTGGCGAGGGAAGTCAGGCGGACGCAAAGGCGGGTTAACGCTCTGGAAAAGATGGTAATTCCCACCGCAAGCGAGACCAAAACATATATTGAGTCGGTTCTGGAAGAAAGGGAAAGGGACTCTTTCTTTACCAGTAAACTGCTAAAAAAGAAAGGAGTTTCGGCCCCGTCAACATGAAACCGCTAATATCAAACATTGTAACCGCGGTTACAGGAACAGATGCCTCTATACTGGCGGCAAAGTACGCTATCGTCATGGCAAAGACATACAACTGCAAATTATCAGCGGTCTATGTCGTGGATACGGCGACAATCAAGCAGCTGACATTGAGCAAGATTTTTTTGCAGGAAGAAGGAGCCGAATACGAAAAAAGCCTTGAGGCAAACGGCAGCCGTTATCTGACATTTGTTGAAGAGCTTGCTTCGGCAAAGGGCGTTAAAATAGAAAAGATAATGCGAAGGGGCGCTATATACACGGAAATACTGGCGGCTGCGGACGAGAAAAAAGCCGATTTGATCCTTCTCGGCGGATGGGAAAAAGACACAAAGACAAAGGATATAATCGGCCATTCCCACAGGGAAATAATGGCGAACGCTAAATGTTCGGTAGTTCTTGTTAAAGAGCCTGAAATCGATCAAATATACAAGCACCTGTAAGGAAAATTTATGAGAATAGCTGTTGTAAGCGCCCCTTCGGCAAGAAAAGAGCCGCCCGATTATATAAAAGCCCTCGCAAAGGGAATGGAATCTATGGGACACCGTGTTGACATTATCAACGCATGGACGGAAGACGGAATGAAACTTCCCGGTTACGAGTATATAGCTGTAGTGGCGGAACCTCTTTCCGCCTTGTCGGGAAAAATCACCGCAAATATTTCCAAAGTTCTTAAGGCGGGAAGCTCCGTAGCGGGGAAAAAGAGCGCGGCGTTTGTGAAAAAAACCGGGCTTTTTACCAACCGTGCCATTGCCAACCTGATGAGGATAATGGAAGAAGAAGGCATGGTTGTCAACTGGAGCGATTTTTTATTTAACAGCCCCCATGCCGAAGCGATAGGGAAACAAATTGGCGCATAATGTTTATGCATAACACGGAAAATTTTTTAAATTATTATGATCTTCTGGGCGTTAACAGGGAATCTTCGTCTTCTCAAATAAAAAAAGCGTTTCGTGAAAAAGCAAAACAGCTTCATCCCGATATTGCCGGCTCTGATCAATCCGAAACAATGCGAAAACTTATCGGCGCCTACGAAATTCTTTCCAATCCGGAGCGCCGTTATGAGTACGACAGGGCATATTCACGCTTTGTAAAAAAAGCGGGTTTTAATTACCGCACATGGCTTAACGAACAGGACGATCCCGAAAGCCAGGCAAAACTTATTTTCTTCGAGCTTTTACACCTTGAGGAAGAGAGGGCAATCGCAGTCTGGCGGGAAAACGGCGGACTTGATTTTCACTTGGAAAAATATCTGGATAAGGAAGACTGGATGGACTGCCAGTACATTTTAGCCGAAGAATTGGAAAAGCGGGGCTTTACATACGAGGCGTTCAAGCTTTCGGCCGCCGTTCTTGCCGAAGAACGCCGCCGTCCGTATTTCAAAATTTTTACAGCCGAAATAGAAAAGTTTATTAAAAATATTGTTAGGCAAAAATTACAGCATCAGGTAGACAAGGAAACATGGATCGACTGCATGGAAATAATGGTAGGACTGGGTTTTCCGGCACGGGATGAAAAACGCTATATGCGCTCCATGGCGGATACACTGGAGAAATTAAGAGCGTAATATGATTAGAATAAAAACCGAAAAACAAATTGACGGCATCAGAAAATCCTGCAAGATGCTTTCCGCTATGTACCGTGAACTGATTCCTCAGGTAAAGCCGGGCATTCAGACCATCGACATAGACAGGTGGGCAACGGACTGGATAAAAAAAGCGGGGGGAAGGCCTGTCTTTTTGGGATACACGATAAAGAAAAAACCGTTTCCGGCGGCGATTTGCATTTCGATTAACGAGGAGGTAATACACGGCATTCCCTCAAAAAGGCGTATCAAGGAAGGGGATTTGGTTTCGCTAGACTGCGGGATCGAGCTTGGCGGCTTTATAAGCGATCAGGCGATAAGCATAGAGGCGGGAAAGGTGAGCAAACCGGTGCATGACCTTAATGTCGCTACTCTGGAATGTCTGTACCGTGGAATCGAGGCGGTAAAGGCGGGGGACAGGCTTTTACAGGTATCACGAGCCGTTGAAAACCACGCAAATAAGATGAAGTACGGCATTGTGCGGGAATACTGCGGACACGGGACGGGGCTTGAACTGCACGAAGACCCTCAGGTGCCGAATTACCCCCACGGCCCGAATCCAAAGATGAACAACGGCATGGTTTTCGCCATTGAACCCATGATCAACATGGGGGGGCCGGATATCGAGGTTCTTGACGACGAATGGACGGTTGTTACAGCCGACGGGCAGGTCTCGGCGCATTGGGAGCATACAATCGCCGTTTTTGACGGGCACACGGAGATTCTGACGGATCCCCTTGAAACATTAATTTTTTTGTAACCATTCAATATATTTGTAAATTTTGTTATTATTAGATTTGTTAGGTAATGTTAACCTTTGGTTCGCAGTTTCCAAAAAAGCATGCAAGGAGTTATTATGAATATTGTGCAAAAAATGTCATCAAAAAATTTGTTTATCTTTAATCTGGTTCTTATCGGGGCAATTTTCGGTTTTTCTCTGGCTTTCTTATCATTCTCCTGTTCTACGCCGAAAGCGCAGGCAAAAGCCCAGGAAAACCCGGTAACAATTCCGGAAGACGCTCTTAAAATAGCGGAAGGACTCCAGACAGTCTTCCATTCGGTATCTGAAAAAGTACTGCCTTCCGTCGTGGAACTGAAGACAATATCCGTAGTAAAACGCCAACAGATACCGAATATTCCCGGTATTCCCTGGGATTTCTTTTTCGGGCCTCGTGACCGGGGGGGACAGGAACGTGAACGCCGTGCCGAAGGTCTTGGCTCCGGAATTATTGTCAGAAACAAAGACGGCACTTATTATGTCCTTACCAACCACCATGTCGTGGACGGAGCTTCGGAGATAAAAGTTTCAACAAGGAACGGAAAAGAATATTCTGCGGCGCTTGTAGGAAGCGACGAGCGCAAAGACCTTGCGATGGTTTCTTTCAAGACAAACGATTCATACCCGCTTGCCACGTTAGGCGATTCAGACAAAGTTGCGGTTGGGGATTGGGCAATAGCGATGGGCAACCCGCTTGGAGAGCAATTTTCATTTTCCGTAACATTGGGAATTGTAAGCGCCCTTGGCCGCACAGGCGGTCCCGGCGGAAATATCAACGATTTTATCCAAACGGACGCTCCGATTAATCAGGGAAACTCAGGCGGCCCCCTTGTGAACATACGGGGAGAAATAATCGGAATTAACACATGGATTGCGAGTAACTCCACAGGCGGCGGCAATGTCGGGCTTGGTTTCGCAATTCCGATTAACAACACAAAACGTTCAATAGATGAATTTATTTCAAAAGGCTCAATCAGTTACGGCTGGCTCGGCGTTTTATTGATGGAACCCGGCAAAGAAACAATTGATGCGTTGGGGCTAGATGGAAAAAGAGGGGCGCTTGCGGCTCAGGTTTTCATTGACTCCCCCGCCGACAAAGGCGGAATAAAACCGGGCGATTTTATTACCCATGTAAACGGCAAGGAAGTAAGGGGCGTTCAACAGCTTCAACTGATAGTAGGCGACTTAAAGCCTGGCGACAGAACGGCATTTACAGTAATCAGAGACAAGAAGTCAACGGATTTCCAGGTTCGCATTGAGGCCCGTACCGAGCAGGTATCGTCAACACAAAACAGCAGTAAACTTTGGCCGGGCGTAAATGTTATTCCGTTGAACGACCAGATTAAAGAAAGATTTGAGCTTGATAAGGACGCAAAAGGGCTGTTTGTAAATGACGTTACAGACGGCAGTCCCGCTAAAATTATAGGGATGTCGCCGGGAGACAGAATAATGTCCGTTAACGGCGAAAAAGTAAACGATATAGCGGCGTATTTCAAGGTGTTACGTGAAAAGACAGGCAGCGAGTTGTGGTTCGGCTTCCAGAGGGGAGATGCGACGTTGGAGTCGCCCAAATATAAACGCTAGTATACGCCATTAAAACGGCGTATACTAGTACGTTAAGCGGCATTAAAACGCCGCTTAACGCAGCGGTTTACGGGCGGCTTTTGCGCCTAAGGCGCGCCGCCCTACATTCCGCCTTCGGCGGAACATCGTAAACCGCCATTGAATGGGCAGTGATTTTTAAAATTTTATATCTTCAATTATTTTGTGTTATGTACAAGCTTGGAATTTATTTCCAAAATATATTTACAGATGTAATATTATCCGGTAAAATATCTAAGGAGAAATTTATGTGTATAAAAAGAATATACTTTTTCTTATTTTTACTCATAATTGGAACATTTGTCTATGGACAAGACAATTTTCAAAAAGAAGCCGAAATTCGCTCGTATTGCCAATTTGCAGAACAAATTATACCAAATTCAGGAGCATTAGCATGGGGATTGATACATCAATTAAATCCAACATTTGATGAAAAATTAGTTACAGTTGGAAAAGGAGGAATAAAACGTATAGGTTTATGCCAACTAAATGAAGATGTTCTAAAAATGACTATAGAAGATTCAATATTATCAGAACACCTATACACAGAAAAAGGTTCTATTTCTATTGTTTCAGGTATATGCGGGTATATAAATTATATTGTAAAGACACATTTTCCTGATGATCAGAAAGCAATATTGTATATAATTGCATGCTTTATACTATATGGAACAGATGAAATTGAGTCTTTATCATCAGATGAGCGAGAGATAATTTTTAAAATAGTTAATTATGCTGATAATTTTCAAAAAGGAATATTTTAGAATATATTGCGTATCCAAACAGGCACATAACAGGATTATATATAAGGATTTTATATGGTAAAACGCTTTTTTGTATTATTAATTTTTATAACATTTTTTCCATATTTAAGTTTTACTCAAGAAAATATAGAAATTACAGATAATATAAATGATGAATCTATTGAAAATAATAATAAAACAAATACCGATAAATTATTAATAGGAACTATACTTTCGTTTAGTGGATTTAATAAATTCAGGATGGGAACCGGATTATTTTTGGGTAAACTTGGCAGTGATGGGCATCATCCGTTCGGATATGATTATGGAATATTATGTGAATATAATTTTAAAGAAAAAATTATATTCACCAGATTATATAGTCATCTAACAGGGGGAGTTGGCGCAATGTTATTAGGCGGTTCAATAGTAATGGCTATTGATAGTAATAATAAGAGTGTAGGTTTAGCGCCAGAAATAGGAATTGGTTTATCTACAGTATTTAAAATATTTTATAGGCACAATTTTTATTTAAATAAGGATTTTAATGGTTATGAAGTAGTATTTCATTTATGTATACCGTTTAATAAAAGAAATTAACGAATATTATAGAATAATAGAGAGGATTTAATGTATAAAAAAATAATAATTTTAATAATTATTCATTTATTTATCGGAACAAGTACATATTCGCAAAATAAAAATGATGAAATGGAATCTGATTATACATTTTATAATGAAAATTTAATAGAGATTGATTTCAATAATTATTATATTTTAAAAAAATATTTAAATCATAATATTGAAATTATAATGAAAGAAGAAAAGAATATTAAAAATATTGATGATGATTATTATATATTGCAATTGCCAATTAAAAATTCAGAAATATGTATTAATAAATTTGTTTTATTTGAAGTTGATAATAAAATGATAATTAGTATAAGTTTTTGTGTTGAATATGAAAATAACGTAGATGGAAAAAATATATTTGAAATATTTAAAAATGAAAATAGAGCTATAAAAGAATCTAATATAATAGCAGATAATTATAATATTTATATTTGGATTAACTTATTAAATGGAATTATTACAAATGTTAGTATTCTATCTTATAGTGATTTAAGTTCTATTCATGTAACATATTCAAGATGGTAATAATGACTAAAATATATAAATATAATATTTAAAAACATGGAAATAGCAAAACCAGCGCCTAACAGGTCGGTATATGCTTCGCCGCAGTAGGCTTATATTATACGGTTACAAGATCGGCGTGTTTAATGTTTTCGGTTTCATGGGCATTATCGCCATGAGCGGTATTGTCTTGTGAGGCTTCTTCCGGAAGGCACAGTTTATCGTATTTACGCATATCCTCTTCTGAAAGAATACCTATTTTGAAGTTGGCAATCGCATTTTCGTGGATCATTTCCAATATGTCGCTTTCGTATTTCATTCTAATCCTCCTCAATAATTTCAATTAAAGTTCCTTTTTGCAAGGCAACCTTGATTTGCTCTTCCGTAAATGAAAACTGTAATTTTGCATCTTCCTTAAACGCTTTTAATTCTTTTTTGCTTATGTTGCCCCTGTCAGACTTGGAAAAACAATACGAAAAAAAAGTACGGTACTCATTCCTAAAGTACACTATAACACGGTGTCCGCCTGATTTCCCTTCACCTTGTCTGGCAATCCGTACTTTATATACATCGCCACCTAGATTTGCATCCGCTTGGTCTGTCTCAAGCTGATCGACCACATCCAACAATTCATGGTCTGTAATGCCTTCTTTGCTCGCAAAACGACTGAATCTGGTATATTTGAATACCCTCACTTCTCTATAATAACGGAAAAATATCCGTGTTTCAAGTTTTTAAAACTGACATTCTTCCCCCACGAAAAAGCCATTTTCCCCCCTTGTAACTTTCATTCAAAATAAGTATTTTATTACTATGAGCCTGAAAAAACAGCCAAACTGCGATATATTAATTATGATGAGCCAAAGACCCGCCCATTTTAACAAATATTCTCAAATTTCGACGCAAAAATCGTCA
>JGI20170J14366_1000138_pt1 | contig 26022 bp, 25 predicted proteins | sample TergutNc150P3_FD_14366 | JGI IMG/M metagenome (IMG submission 14366) | reverse complement strand
TGACCGTAGGCTAGGTACTAATAATGATTTAAAAGAATTAGTCAAGGCGTTTCATGAAAATAGCATATCCGTAATTCTTGACGGGGTTTTTAATCATACTAGCAGGGATTTTTTTGCTTTTAAGGATATAAGGGAAAAAAGGGAATATTCACAATATACTAACTGGTATTTAAATATAAATTTTTCTCAAAATACTGAATATAATGATGGATTTTCCTATGAAGGATGGGCTGGACATAAAAGTCTTGCAAAACTAAATCTTGGTTGTCGCGATGTATGTGGTCATATTCTAAATGCCGTAAAATACTGGATTGAAGAATTTGATATTGACGGCTTACGGTTGGATGCGGCAAACGTTATTTCCATAGATTTTTTAAAAGAATTATCCTGTTTTAGTAAAAATATTAAAAAATCATTTTGGCTAATGGGGGAAATTGTCGCAGGTGATTATAGCAAATTTGCTCATGAAAGCTGTCTTGATTCAGTAACAAATTATGAATTATACAAAAGTCTTTGGTCAAGTTTTCACGACCAAAATATTTATGAGCTTGCTTGGACATTGAAAAGGGAATTTTATAATGACGGTCTTTGTAAAGACCTTGCCGTATATAATTTTGCGGATAATCACGATGTAAACCGTGTTGCGTCTTCATTAAAAAATCAATCCAATCTTTTTCCATTATATGGCTTATTATTTTGTGTGCCTGGTATTCCCTCAATTTATTATGGTAGCGAGTATGGCGTTTTTGGGAAAAGGGGCGAATGGGACGATTATGAATTAAGACAGGCATGGGAAGATAATTGGGCAGAATCAAATATTGGCAAGGGACTTTTTAAGGAAATTTGTCGCTTTTCTAAATTAAGGCGTGAATCAGATGCGTTAAAAAATGGTAATTATTGTGAATTATTAGTTGATTATGAACAAATATTCGCTTTTTCAAGGGAAACTAATAATGAAATAATAATTGTGGCAATAAATGCGGCACAAAATAATAAAAAATGTATTTTAAATAATGAAAAAATAGGAAATGCTAAATGGTTTGATTTGCTTTCGGGGGAAGAATATTTTTCAAATAATAATATTCTTGAATTATCATTACAGCCTTCATGGTTAAAAATATTAAAAAAATTATAAATTATAAAATTAATATCCCCCTTGAATTACTGCTTACAGGGGTTCAATTTATTACTCTTTGGATATTGTTTTATAGGCTTTATCATCAGGATTCAAAAGTCAAAAGAATCACGCTTATCGGTTTTATGGCAATATGGAGACCTCTGCATATTGCTGTTAGTTTATTTTTTTCTTTTCCTATAGCCGTAAAAATAAGCTTGGAGGCTGTAGCGTTTTTTATTCTTGTTATTTTGGCGGGAGGTAAAAAAAGAACCGCAGTTATAACGGCTATTTATCTATGGAATGTCGGTTTTCTTATAGATTTTATTGTTTACTGCCTGTTTACAGGTTTTACCGGCAATGTTCCAATATCAAGTGATTCTTTGTATTTAGAAATGACTATCTCTCAAATTGCTATGTTCTTATGGGCTTTTTTCTACTATTCGCAAATGAGGGCTATCCCGCAAGAGGCAATGGATCGCATTTCTTGGCGTTTCTGGTTAATTGTGCTTCTCACTCCTCTCATTGGGGCTGTCTTGCTTTTTACCAATATTAACCCACTGAAAAATCAATTAAAGGAAGGTTTTAATAATTTTCTTTTTTGCGGTTTTTTTGGAGTTATATTGATCGTGCTTAACCTGTTCATTTTTTACCTTTATATAAAACTCATTGTGGGCTATCAGTCCCGTGTGCTTGCAGGGGAACTTAATAAAACCCCTCCTGTATATACGTTGGCAAACGGACTCTCCGCCGAATTTAAAGAAAAATATGATCTTTCAAAACGCGAAGCAGAAGTGGCGGAGGCTTTGCTTCAAGGCAAGTCAAACAAGGAAATATCAATTTTTCTGGATATAAAAGTAAATACCGTACAGGTTCATTTACAGAATGTGTACCGTAAAACAGGCGTACCAAGCAGGTATGCTCTTATGGCATTGGTCGGGCAAGGAAATTAGTTATAAATCTTTTAATCCGCCGAAAATAACTGAAAACAGTTAGCCTAGATTCTCAAAATAACTGAAAAATAGAATAGAATTCCCTAATCTTAAGCCATACATTAAAAACATCTACGTTTTTAGGAGGGTTACTATGGTAACTAAAATAAAAAGAACAATTTGTGTTCTAGTATGCGGTCTTCTGTTTTCGGTTTCTGCTTTTTCATCAGATATAAAAGGCAGTTTTGTTATCGGTACTGGTTTTAGTTTGGGTCTTCTTCAACCAACTTTAGACGGTATCGGCGATACTTTACTTATGGGCGGACGGCTTCACGCCGACTATGCTGTTTCTCAATGGCTAAGTATTGGCTTGGAGACAGGTTATTCCACTGCGAAAATTTGTGATTCCGATTTCGCTGTCGGTGTTGTGCCTATACTCGCCCGTGTTGCATGGCATCCTTTTTCTTTACAAAACTTTGATCCGTACATCGCAGGAAAAGCAGGTTACGGAGTTGGTTTTTGGGCGCAAGAAGGCGATGATTATAATTGGACAGACCCGTGCGGCGGTTTTGTGTGGGCGATTGACTTGGGTGTACGTTATTTTTTTACTAAAACTTTCGGCATTTTTCTTGAAGCGGGATGGGAGTGCCAAAGTTTTGGTTGGGAACACCCCGGTATGAAAACGCCAAAATGGGAAGACTCTGCCAACGGTCGTACTTATGCAATTTTAGGTTTAAGTATTAAATTAGGCGGAAATTAAAAAAAGTGACAGAGAAAAACCGTGAGAGAGCGAAGTCTGAACACGGTTTTTCATAATTCTCCAACTCTACAGATTGATAATGATTAAATAACTTGATTAAACATTTATAAAATGATAAAATATTACAAGGTAATATAAATGAAAAAAACTAAATTTATTTTGATTGTTTTTATCGGCGTATTCGTTTTAGGTTGTTCGACAGCTTATAAAACTCTAACGGCAAAAATGCCCGATTTGACATTAAAAACGGACGGAACATATCGAGGGAATTATGATTTATCAGGCACGCCCGTAGACGTAGTTCTTGACGTAACCATTCAAAACAATAAAATTACAGGAATTAAAATAGTAAAACATCTCTGTTCCCCAATCGGAAAAAAAGCCGAAAAAATAATTGACCAAATTATAGCAGTTCAAAGTTTGGACGTTGATGCGGTTAGCGGCGCAACAGGAAGCAGTAAAGCAATAATAAAAGCCGTTGAAAACGCTTTACAATAAACAAAGAAGAGATAATAGAGTATTGCAAATAAATACCTTCGCTTGTATAAATGATAAAATTTATTCATACTTATCATTTTTTAATTGTTAATCTATAATATAAATTACTTTAAGGAGTATAAGAAATGTATAAACATCATCAAGAATCAATAGAAAATATGAAAGCCCATTACAGTCAAAATCCTGAAGTTATTGCGCTGTTTCTGATAGGCTCTGTCGCAACAGGCACTGAACGTGAAAATTCAGACATTGACGGCGTTGCTGTAGTATCGCAGGAATATTACGAAGAAAAGAAAAAAGACAGCAAAGACTGCGAGTCGGTTTTCGGCAAATGCACTTACGAAGGCGGCTATTTTGACGTTCATTTTTTAACACGGCAGCTTATGGAAGAATTGGCGGTAAACGGTTCCGAGCCTATGCGGAATATGTTTACTAACGCACGTGCGCTTTTTTGCAACGAGTCGGGCTTGCCTGAACTTGCCGCAAAAATTTCCGTATTTCAAAAAGAAGAAGCGGCAAAAAAACAACTTCGGTTTTACTGCACATTCAAACAGTTTTATTTATATTATTGGAGAATTTGCAAACCAAAAGGTTTTATGAAAGATCATGTCGCAAATGGAATGGTGTACAATCTATATCGGCTTATATTAATTGAAAACGAAATGTTGTTTCCCTCTGTGCGCAAATTGGAAGAATTTGTAATAAAAGCCCCCAATAAACCAAACGGTATAGTTGAGAAATGCCAAAAATTCATGACCAATTTAACCGACGAGGACGCTCTATCATTAATAGAAAGTTATGAAAATTGGACATCCTATAAATATCCCGACCCAAAAAATTTCCAATTTATAGCCAATAATTATTTTAATCCGTGGGAATATTGAAAATATTTAGTAAATAGCATAAAATAATAAGTATTATTATATAGTATAGAAAACAAAAGGAGAAAAATAAATGAAAGTAGTATTAGTCAACGGAAGCCCAAACGCTAATGGATGTACATTTACAGGACTTAGCATAATTAAGGAACAGTTGTCAAAACACGGAGTTGATTCCGAAATATTTCAGGTAGGGAAGGAACCAATCGTAGGTTGTACCGCTTGCAGAACTTGCAGACAAGAAGGAAAAACAGGAAAATGCGTTTTTAACAACGATATGGTAAATAAAGTCGGTCAGGCTTTAAGAGAAGCAGACGGCATTATACTCGGTTCTCCTGTGCATTATGCTTCCGCAAGCGGCGCGGCGACATCGTTCTTTGATCGTTTATTTTTCAGTCTGGAGTCTGAAGCCAAAAAATTAAAATTCGGCGCTTGTATTGTAAGCTGCAGAAGAGCAGGCTCAACCGCAACATTCGACCAATTGAATAAATATTTTACCATTTCGCAAATGCCCATTGTATCATCTTGTTATTGGAACGGCATACATGGATATACACCCGAAGATGTATACGCCGACAAAGAGGGCGTGCGTACATTAACAGTATTGGCAAACAATATGGCATATCTCATCAAGTGTAAACAACAGAGCAAAATTGATCTGCCCGAAGAACCGCCGGCTGTCATGACAAATTTCATCCGCTGATAAACGGAGCGATAAAAACGACATATTCCGCCCCTTCCAAAAAGTATATAAATATGGTATAATTCTCTATTAAATTTTCTATAAAAAGGCGGGGAATATGATAATTTTAACATTGAATTGCGGGTCTTCATCGGCTAAATATCAGGTTTATGACTGGGAAACAAAAGATGTTTTGGCGGTCGGCATTGTGGAAAAAGTAACCATCGGCGGCTCTTTTATCACCCACAAGGCAAAGGGCAAGGATGAAGTCGTTATTAACCACGATTGCCCTACCCATACCGATGCTGTCGACCTCATCATTAAAACTCTTACAAGCAAGGACATGGGCGTAATCAGCGACATGTCGGTAATCAAGGCTGTCGGACATCGTGTTCTGCACGGCGGAATGAAATTTACAAAGAGCGTTATTGTAAATGACGCGGCAATGGCGGCTTTTAACGAAGTTAAGGATTTGGGACCTCTTCACAATCCTGCGAATATAATGGGTATCGAGGCGGCGCAGAAGGTTCTGCCGAATGTGCCTCATTGCGCTGTTATGGATACCGCTTGGCATCAGACAATGCCGCCTGAATCTTTTATGTACGCAGTGCCGAAAGAATGGTACGAAAAATATCAGGTGCGCCGTTACGGTTTTCACGGGACAAGTTTCCTGTACACCGCAAAACGAGCCGCCGTGCTTTTGGGGCAAGACCCTTTCAAAACAAACGTGATAATCTGCCACATCGGAAACGGCGCTTCTGTGAACGCCGTCAAGGACGGCTGTTCTTTTGACACATCAATGGGTATTACTCCGCTTGAAGGACTTATTATGGGCACACGCTCGGGAGATATTGACGCCGCCCTTCCTTTCTATATTATGCGTAAGACAGGAATGAGCGATGCCGAAGTTGAAACCGCCCTTAATAAGAAATCAGGTCTTTTGGGACTGACAGGCAAACATACCGACAGGCGTGATGTTCAGAAGGCGGCTGTCGAAGGAGACAAACAAGCGTTGCTCACTCAATATATCGAAGCCCATCGTGTGAAAAAATATATCGGAGCGTATCAAGCTGTGCTTGGCAGGGTAGACGCATTGGTTTTCACGGCAGGCGTCGGAGAGTTTGCGTGGTTTATGAGAGAGAAATATCTCGATGGACTTGAAGGCATCGGTATGTCTTTTGATTCTCGCAAAAATAAACTTTCATGTACAAGAAATACCGAAACAATTATCAGCAAACCGGATTCAAAAATACCGATTTTTGTTATTCCGACAGATGAAGAATTGGTAATGACCGAGGACGCTTTTGCGCTTATGCAGGGAACCTACGACACCCACACGAATTTCACATACTCTTTCCAGAGCAAGGACTATGTGAACAAGGGACGAGCCGAAGGATTGAAACACGATCTTGCGAAAAATCCCGATATTGCCGAAATAATTGCCAAACCGAAGTGATTTGGTTATATTAGTGGAAAAGGTACGATTTGAGTTATAAAACTGAATTGTTATGTATCGGCAACCCTATTGTCGATATATTTGTAAACATTAATGGCACTCTTGCGCAAAAGTACGGCATTCTCGATTCCGTTCAGCATATTGATGCCGATAAAGCTGAAAAACTGCTGAAGGAGGCTTCTATCGATTTTGACAAATCGGTAAAAAGCTCTGGCGGAGGAGCGGCGAATGTCGCAAAAATCGCCGCCATGCTTGGAATGGACGCTTCGTTTTGCGGCTGTTCGGGACAGGACGATCTTGCGGCGATTTTTGAGGAAGAAATAAAAGACGCAGGCGTTTCTTCTATGCTTGTAAAATCCAATGAAAAGACGGGGCTTTGCTTTGCTTGTAATGTTGACGGCGAGACACGTTTTGCCGCAAGCCCTCGCGCGGCGCTCGAACTTAACGAAACCCATATCAGCGAAGATTTACTGGCGGGCGCAGAGGTAATTGTATTGGACGGTTATATACTCGATCGCCGCCCGTTAGTTCAGCACATTTTAATAAAAGCGAGCAAACGAGGAATACCTGTCGCTCTTGACGCCGCTTCGATCATGCAGGTAAAAAGCAAGGCGGAAGAAATTTTGACATACAGCAGGCAATTCCCGCTGTTTGTTTTTATGAACGCTGATGAAACAATTGCTTTTTACAATACCGTCAGAAAAGGACAGGATGAAAGAACTGACATGACAGAGAAAGATAAAGAAAATCTAATCATGCGTGACATTTGCCCGATGCTTAAAATGATAACCGACGGCGAACTATACCCGATTATCGTTGTCAAGCTAGGCGGGCGGGGAGCGATAGTAGTCGCCGGCGGAAACGTGTACCGTGAAGAAACCTTCACTGTTACCGCGCCAAGAAACACCGTAGGAGCGGGGGATGCCTTTTGCGCCGCTTTTGTTTCCGCATGGATAAGGGAAAAATCCCTCTCTGAATGCGCCGCACTTGGAAACAAGGTCGCAAGGGAAATCCTTGAAGTACCCGGGACGCATATCAAGAGCGGAAAATTAAAATCGTTTGCGAAGGTTTTGCAAAAATAATATAGAATAAGGTAAAATAAAAAAGGAGTTTTATTATGCAGGGTACAGTAAAAGGAAAAATTACGTTAGAAGACGGAGCAACATACGAAGGCGACATGCTTAACGGTATCCCGTATGGCAAAGGCAAACAGACCTATAGAGACGGATCAGTATATGAAGGCGATTTTGTTAACGGAAAATTTCACGGTAAAGGAAAATTAACATATATGTTCGGCGATGTATACGAAGGCGAATGGGCAAACGGCGAACAAAACGGTAAGGGGAAAATGACCTATGATGACGGTACTGTCAGAGAAGGAATATTTGTGAACAGTGAATATTCAAAAATGGATTAATTGATATTTCAAGTTTAAAATGGAGAATCTCGTCTGATGTCTATTTGTAAAATCATTATCAATTTACAGCAAAACAGCTTCCGCTATTTTTTGCGCGGCGGCTTTATCCAGTAATTTTTCAATTATCGCAACCGCAAATTCTCCCGCTGTTCCCGCGCCTCGGCTGGTTATGAAATTGCCGTCCGTTACAACACGGTCGCCTGACCATTTACAGCCTGTGTTGCCGGCATTTGTTACTTTTTCTTCCATGTTTGGGTAGCAGGTAAAATTTTTCCCTTCAAGTAATCCGAGGGAGCCGAGTACAAGAGCGGGAGCGGCGCAAATGGCGCAGATTAATTTTCCGCTTGCCGCCATTTCCTTAACAAGAGCGCCTGTCTCTTTTGAAGCCGCCAAATTTGCCGTGCCGGGCATTCCGCCGGGAAGGATTATCGCGTCGTAGCCGCTTGTTCCCTGTTTGGCGATTTGGGCAAGCGTTGTTGCCGCTGTTACTTTAATACCGCCCCATTTGCTTGTTACATTCGGGGTTTCGGAAATTGATACGGTAGTAACTTCTATTCCGGCGCGCTGAAGGTAGTCAATAGGCGTTACCGCCTCGACATCTTCAAAACCGTCCGCCAGTAAAACAATTGCTTTCTTTGCCATAATATTTAGCGATTGCGCCGTTCTTCTTCGGATTTACATTCGATGCACATGAGGGCGTAGGGAATTGCTATAAGACGGTCTTGCGGGATACGCTTGCCGCATTTTATACAATGACCGTACTTGCCTTGCTTTATTCTTGTAATAGCCGATTCAATCAGTTTAAGGCGCTTTAATTCCTGTGTGCCGATAGCTTCGATCATCTTTCTGTCCATATCGTCGGAAGCAATGTCGGCAAGGTCTTTGGGCTCTTCGCCTTCCATTATCTCTTTGAATTCTTCACTGCTGGCGACCAGAGCGTCAACAATCTCGGCTTTTAAGGCTAAAAGAGCAGTTTCCATTTTTTCAAGGAATTCCTGATCAATCGGAGGAATTTTCTTCTTCTTTTTACCTGTCGCAGCCATTGTCTTTTTCTCCATAAAAACTAATTGTATTATAAAATAACTATATTATAAATAAGCTATATGTCAATAGTTATTTGTTCTATTTTCCTAGTTTTAAAAGCGGAATTACAGGTGGTGTAAGCGTCATAACTATCGGGAAATCGTTCGGTTGCAGTAAAACTGTCTCGCCGTCCATTTGCGCAAGTATGGTTTGGTTGTATTTGACTTCAATACGATAAGCGTTAAACAAGAGAACGTCACGGTTTTTTGTATGTTTGCCTTTTGCAACCTGATTTTTGATTTTTAATTTGCGTAAAAGCGGGATTTTCTTTACCCCGCACACATTGCGGTCATCGGGAATAATATGCTGCTGAGAGCCGTATGTCCGCTTTCCCGATACGCCCATTGCCAAAAGTAAAAGTTTTTCCCTAAAAGACATGATTTCTTTATCGCCGCTGTCAAACGCTCGTACGTCAAAATAATCTACCTTATACCTGTTTTCGTAGGATAATGCCGCCATGTCGATCCAGAATTTGTATCCGCTGCCGAGCTTTCCTTTCCTGACATTGGTCATGTGCGTAACAAAAGCGTCAAGTCCGACAGAAAGGATATTAAAAGCAAAGAACTTTTCTTTCTTCCATGATAACGAGCCGCTTTGCGTTGTTATCATTTGTACGGCGGGAACGAATTCTACGTGAGTAGGATTAATGAGTAAATCCAAAGCGCCTGCCAGTGTGGGGCTGTCCGCTCCATCGTTGCCTGTTCCCATTGGAAGCCGCAGTACCGCTATGTTTTTGCGGATATGTTCGGGCGCTAAAAACAGAGAATGCATAACCTCTTTGTGTGTTCCATCCCCGCCAGCGCTGATTATAAAGTAAAAAGGAATAGAATCTTTTTCAGCTCTTCCAATAAAACTTTTGGTTATTTCCGCGGCTGATCCTTTTCCTTCCGTAAGATTTAAAAGTACATTCTTATATATTTGTCTCTTTGGGTTTGATTGAGCTTTCTGCTGATATTTTTTTAAAATTTTTACATGCGCTTCCCATTTTGATTTGTCAAGAAAACCGCCCGCTTTCGGGTTAAGCACAATCATGCATCGTAAAGGAGTTTTTCCGGCAACAAGGGAATGTTCACAGATTTCGGATATCGCACTAATAAAGTAATAATCCATAAAGCCAATATTAACTTATAGTAATTTTAATGTCAAGGCGTAAAGTTTCATTATATTTAGATATTCTCATTCTTTGTAAAATTTCGTATAATTCCATATTATGGCAAAATATCCTTTTGAAACAATTGAGCCTAAGTGGCAAAAATATTGGAATGACAACAAAACTTTTAAAACGGAAGAAAACCCGAGTTTCCCAAAAGACAAGCGTCGTTATGTGCTTGATATGTTTCCCTATCCTTCGGGGCAGGGGCTTCATGTCGGTCATCCCGAAGGTTATACCGCTACCGATATTTACTGCCGCTACCTTCGCATGAACGGTTACAATGTTCTGCACCCGATGGGTTTTGACGCCTACGGTCTGCCGGCAGAAAATTACGCCATTCAAACGGGAACTCATCCCGCTGTTACAACGGCGGCGAACATCAACAGATTCCGCGAGCAAATTAAAGCGCTTGGTTTTTCTTATGATTGGGATAGAGAGGTCGATACATCCGCCGAGGATTATTACCGTTGGACGCAGTGGATTTTTTTAAAACTTTTCCAGAAGGGATTGGCTTACGAGGCGGAAAGCCCGATAAACTGGTGTCCGTCCTGCAAGACGGGTCTTGCCAATGAAGAAGTAAAAGACGGTCTTTGCGAGCGCTGCGGCGAGAAAGTTACACGCAAGAGAATTCGCCAGTGGATCTTAAAAATTACCGCCTACGCCGAGCGCCTGCTTGCGGACTTGGATTTGTTGGACTGGCCCGAACCTGTAAAACTTATGCAGCGCAACTGGATTGGCAGAAGCGAGGGCGCAAACGTAACATTTAACGTTGATAAATCAACATTGAAAAATAATGAGGACATCTCTTTTGAGATTTACACCACGCGCCCCGACACTCTTTTCGGAGTAACCTACATGGTTCTCTCTCCAGAGCATCCGTTGGTGGATAAACTTACAACGCCAGAACAAAAACAGGCGGTCGCTTCTTACATTGAAGCTGCCGCAAGAAAGAGCGATCTTGAACGCACCGATTTAGCGAAAGGAAAAACCGGCGTGTTCAGCGGAGCGTACGCTGTTAATCCCGTTAACGATCAAAAAATACCGATTTGGATAGCGGACTATGTTTTATTTCTTACGGAACAGGCGCAATCATGGCGGTTCCGGCTCATGACGAGCGTGACTGGGAGTTTGCCAAAACATTTAAGTTACCGATAACTTTGGTTGTCTGCGCCGATAAACCGCAAGCCGGAAAAGACTATTCAGGCGAACCTGCGGAATGTACCGCGGCGGACGGCTATTCCGTTAACTCCGGCGAATTTACGGGGCTTCCCACCGAAGAAGCGAAAAAACGCATAACGCAATGGCTTGAAGAAAAAGGCATCGGCAAACGGGCGGTTAATTACAAATTGAGGGACTGGATTTTTTCCCGTCAGCGTTATTGGGGAGAGCCCATTCCCGTTGTGCATTGCGAAAAGTGCGGAATTGTTCCGTTGTCGGAAAAAGATTTGCCGCTGAAACTGCCGCAGGTAAAATCCTACGCTCCTACAGGAACAGGAGAATCACCGCTCGCCGGAATTACCGATTGGGTAAATACCACCTGCCCTAAGTGCGGCGGAAAAGCGAAAAGAGAGACAAACACCATGCCTCAATGGGCAGGCTCCTGTTGGTATTACATTCGCTATCTTGATTCAAAGAACGACAAGGCTTTTGCCGCAAAAGAAAAAATTGATTATTGGCTGCCTGTTGATTTATACATCGGCGGAGTTGAACATGCGGTACTTCATCTTTTGTACAGCCGCTTCTGGCACAAAGTATTGTACGACCTCGGTCTTGTAAACTCGGTTGAACCTTTTCAGCGATTGGTTAATCAGGGGATGATTCTCGGGGAAGACAATCAAAAGATGAGCAAGAGCCGAGGGAATGTTATAAACCCCGATGATATTATCAAAGAGTACGGGGCGGATTCTTTGCGTGTCTATGAAATGTTTATGGGTCCTCTTGAAGTGAGTAAGCCGTGGAATATGGCGGGCGTTACAGGCGTGTCCCGTTTCCTTGAACGTCTTTGGGCAATAAGCGAAAAACCTGTAAGCGAAGCAACGCCGGGCAGCGAGCAAGCGGGCGGCGCTGAATTGCAAAAGCTCATGCACAGAACAATAGAAAAAGTTACAAAAGACACCGCAACTCTTAACTTTAACACAGCTATCAGCGCGATGATGATCTATTCAAGCGAACTTGTGAAGTTAAACGAAATACCCCGCTCTATGTGGGAGCCGCTTGTAATAATGTCCTGCGCTTACGCCCCTCATCTTGGCGAAGAACTCTGGGAAAAAATGGGGCACAAAGAATCGGTTTCCAAGAGCCAATGGCCTGCTTTTGATCCGGCGTTAACTGTTTTTGATGAGGTGACAATTGTTGTCCAAGTGGGCGGAAAAATCAGAGAGAAGTTTACCGCAGCCGCCGGTACGGCGAAAGAGGAGCTTGAAAAAACAGCCCTTTCCCTGCAGGGTACTCAAAAATGGCTTGAGGGGCAGACAATAGCGAAAATTATCACAGTTGCGGATAAATTGGTTAATATTGTATTAAAATGACAAGTATCGCCATTATAATAATATAAAAAAAATATTATTCTTTTAAAAAAAAGAAAATATTTTATCACAAATTAGGTGATTTATGTGTTATATTATATGTATTAAATATGATTTCAAAAGAAGATGACAAAGATCCTTATTTTCGCAACGATCCCGGCGTCGGCTTTCAAAGGATTCCTGTTTATGAGTTCGATATTGATAAAAAATTTTCTGTTTGGAAATTGTGGCGAACAAATGACGGGCGTGTCCTTCCCAACCCGAACAGTCATTTTGAACTTGTAAACGATCCTTTCGAGACAGGCAGTCTTATTCTGCTTACGACTTACTTTGATCCGGCTGTCGCAGGAAAAGCCTTCGGCGGTTTCGGTATGAGAACTCCTATTGATCCGCCGATAAATATAGATAATCAAACATATATAGAATTCGATCTTTATTACCCAAAAAGCGCCGCAGGGAAATATATGCGGTTTGAAATATGGTCTACATCTTCAAGCGGCGAAGGCATTCAAACCGTTGCGGGTCAACCCGGAACGGTTAAATCTCAAGCTTATATAAGGACTTCTGATTTAACAGGACTTGGAACTATTTTACCGGACTGGATTGGTTTTTTTAACGGAGAAACTTGGTTTAAAAAACCAATTTATGTTGTAACGCCTGTAACATCGGGAACTTGGGAATTTTTAAATATCGATCTTCATACAGAAAACGGCACAAAACTGGAAGGCGATCAGCTTATGATTGGCAATATCAGAATAACGCAGTTGGATTCAAAGGGAGAGAAAATACCTGATGTTGTAAATACAAAAAGTTTTTTGGAAGTTGAACCTCTTAAAAGAAAATATAATTTGAACAACGGAAGTTTTCTTGTCGGCGTTACAGGAACAGGAGCGGTAGAACCCAAATCAATCAGAGGCTATCATTACGAAATTTTTGTCGGCGAAGATAATTTAAAGCCGGAATGTCATATCAATCCTCCTAAGTGGCTTAAAGAACAATTTTCTGATTTTAAATTTAAAATAGACAGTTCCTTTTCGGGCGGAGATGAGTCGGAGTGGAAAATCCCGACAGACCAATACTTGAGTATAAGAGATTCAGGAAAACCTGACGAGTATAAAATACACGGTCACTGTCTTGCGTGGATCAATCAATCTCCCCCGTGGATGAGGCAGCTTACACCTGAAAATATCGCTTCCCGTGAATGGAATCAGGACGGACTATTTTTTTCCGGCAGTACCAATTCCACGGGACCGTATTTAAAAATAGATAAAACCGCCGCCCGAAGGCTTTATTTTAACCACATCATGTATGTAATGCGGCATTTTATGTCTGTAAATCCAAAATACGGTTCTTCTGCAGAACGGGGTATAATCCCGTTTCATTCATTTGATGTTATTAATGTAGAAATTCATGAAAGCAGGTACAACGCAATTGTAAAAGAAAAACCCGATGAATGGAAAACAGCGTTAAAAAATGTTTCATGGCTTATGGCGATGACAGATACGGAGTATTCCGACATCAGCAGTCATTATGTGTATCTGCTTTTTAAATACGCGCATATAGCGATTCCCAATGCGATTATGGCGCAAAAATACAAAGAACATTATAACGATGATAATGTTGTTCCCGCATTCATGAAAAAAGATAACCACGATGACAACGGCAGTATTGACGCATACATTATGGAAACTCCTCCCATTCTTACTTATAACGAATATGAAATTAATATTTTGTCAAAAGCGAAAGTAGCCTACAATATGATTAAAGATTTAAATACTGCGTGGAAAAAAGATCCGCTTTATGACGGTAGGAACTTAATTGAATGTATGGGAATTCAAGGTCATGATATTGTTACGCCTGTTACAGTAAGCAAGAATCAACAGTCTTTGCTTTTATTTACCGGATTAATTGACGAAGGAATTTTAGACTGTGTTTCTTACTCGGAAATTGACATCAGGCAAGTTGGTTCCGCTCCGGGCGGCGAAGCTCTCGCTCCTGCCGTTCTTAATCAAAAACAGGCTGACGCAATCGGTTATCAATACGCCCTTCTTTTTAAGTTGTTCGATAAATATAAAAAATATATTGATCATGCTATTTTATGGAGTCAATACGGATTTAGCTTTTTAAACAGTTATGTGCTTTTTGATCATGAAAAAAAGGCAAGTCAGGCGTATTACGCCGTAATGGACCCCGATAGATTTATTAAAGGACATTCGTATCTGGATGAGTTTTTTAAAGACGAATACCAAAAACTTAACGATTAAAATAGCCCTAATTGTAAAAAAAGCGGTATTTTCAAAATAAATTCTTGTTTTTCCGCTTGTTTTTTTTTGAATATGATGTAAAATACTCTTTGTAACTCGTTGAGTTATAAAGATGAACAGAATGAATATCATTTTTCATCGTAAATTTTTTGGGAGGTTACATATGAAAGAAGGATTAGGAATTTTTCTTTGGAAAATTTCGGTTGCGTTGTATCTTGTCGCAAACGGAGTTCTGGGCTTAAGTAAATCATTTTGGAACAAAGGTGATTTCTGGACTATTTTCAACAGAATAGGTTTTAAGGGCGATACTTTAAGTATTTTTGTGGCAGTTGCCAGCGTTGTAGCGTTAATAGCGGGTATTGCGATTATATTGGAAATGCTCAATGTAACATTTCCTTTCCTTGATACATTGATATTTATTATTGCGGTTATCTGGGCAGTGTATATCGTCATAGAAATTATCGGTTGGATAACCAGTAAAAACAGCGGTAACTTGTGGTCTATACTTCAGATGTTGGCTGTTCATATTATGGTTCTCGCCAATCTTCTTATCGCAAGTAAAAGATTCTAAAGAGTATTAAACCATTTTACAAAGCCGTATACATTCCGTATACGGCTTTTTTGTGATCTTTTCCCCCTTAGTGTCCTTTGTGAGAGTCTTCTCAAATAAATTCTAATTACTGGAATTTATTCTTTCTCTATGATACACTGTCCCTGTGAGCGCAGAATTGACAACAGTTAAGATTGACGCTTTTTTAAGAGGCTTCTTGGATATAGAAGGTTTTTCTTCCATAGACGATTCCCTTAACGGAATACAGGTTGATAACGACGGCAGCGCTGTCCGTAAAATCGCCTTCGGTGTTGACGCCGCCATGGAGACTTTTGAACAAGCCGCCGCTGTAGGCGCAGGTATGCTTTTTGTCCACCACGGGCTTTTCTGGGGGCGGTCGTCCGCCGTGACCGGGAAATTAAGGCGGCGGATTAAGTTTCTTTTGGATCACAATATTTGCCTGTATGCGGTTCATCTGCCTTTGGATCATCAGCCTAAATTCGGAAACAACGCCGTTCTTGCCCGGCTTTTGGGATTGGAAAATATCGAGCCTTTTGGACTGTACCATGGGCGAAAAATCGGGTATAAAGGAACATTACCCAAACCTGTTACAGTTGACGAAGCGGTAAAAAAAATCAGCTTTATGGGGAGACCGCCGCTTGGGATTTTCCCGTTTGGCAAGAAAGATTGTGTAACTGCGGCGGTTGTGTCGGGCGGCGCGGCGGATAACGCGAGGGAAGCGGTTGAAGAGGGCATAGATTTGTTTATAACGGGGGAAAGCTCGCATACCGTTTACCATGATTGTCTGGAAGGGAAACTCAACATGATAGCGGGCGGTCATTACAGCACCGAAGTATGGGGAGTGCAGGATGTTATGCGTCATACTATGGCGGAACTTGCTATTGACGCCGAATTTTTGGATATACCGACAGGGTTATAATATTACTGGTTATTTAGGAGTAAAAAGATGATAAAACTTATAAAACTTGAAAAAGAAAAGATTCTTCCTTTTTCACTAACAGCGTTTGTTATTCTTGCCGATCAAATCATAAAAGCGGTTATTGTAAAACTAAAACCTGAAACAGGACTTATTAAGGATGTTTTTAACAACGGCTTTTTTTGGATATGGCATGTCCGCAACAAAGCGATAGCGTTCAGTTTGGGGGAAAATCTGCCCGATGCGGTTAGACCTATAATGTTTATTATCCTTCCAATTTTGGTTTTAGGCTTTTTAGTATGGTATTATTTTAATTCCGATGAATTTACCCTTATTCAACGTTGGGCGGCGGCGGGAATAATCGGCGGCGGTCTTGGAAACATCATCGACCGTATTTTCCGTCCCGACGGAGTTGTAGATTTTATCAGTATAAATATTTACGGTCTCGGCGGAATGCAGCGCTGGCCTACTTTTAATATTGCCGATTCGTCGGTTGTAGTATGCTGTATATTACTGCTTGTTACTATGTTCATTCCCTCCGAAAAAAAGGAAACAAAAAATGAATAAAAAAGTTAATACGCTGTTATTTATTCTGGGAGCGACATTATTTAATGTTATTGTCGCCGTAATAAGTTTTGTCATCTTGTTTCTTCTTTACGCTAAATTCCTGTTCCCCATAGTATCGGAATCCGGCAATAGCTGGGCTTTTTCATTGCTCTTTCTTGCGGCAATAGTAGTTTCTATAGTAGTTTACCGCATTGTGTTAAAACATCTTTTGAACAAATTCGACGTAGAACAATACTTTGATCCGCTCTTTGTAAGAAAGACGTTCAAAAAGTAATCATTCTCTAAACAACCTGACAAACTCCTGCGGCGTTATATCCACGGCTCCCAAGTCGGTTTTGTAATCAAGCGGCATACCCAAATCAAAAAATGAAAAACCGTGTTCCTGCAAATACCGGGCGGCGAGAATGAGTTGTACGGTTCCGGCGTTGTCTTCGTCATAAAAACCGGAATAGCTTGTGTAGACTTTGCCGCAAACCACGCCGAATTCCCCCGCGACAAATTCCCCGTCTCGGTACAGGGCGAATGAGGCAGGGTAGGCGTACGGGACAGGCGAAAGGGTCTCTTGGGCGGGGCGGTTTTCAAGGGCGTTTTGCCGTATTTTTTTAATGCTTTCTACAAGCGGGGAAGTCAGCCAGTCGTCGCCGTGCTTTTCCACACAGCGGTCGATTATATAGTCAAAGTCTGCGTCCGCTCTTAGTTCATAGCGGTTAAGCAGTTTGCGGATGGATTTTTTTATGTGCAGGTTTTCGTAAAATAGGGCGGAGCGGACAAGGTGCAATTTGGGCAGTAAAAGGTAAAATGGGTCTTCTTCCGAAATATTGACGGACATTACCAAAAAGCCGGCGGACATCAATCTTGCTATAAAATCGGGGTCAAAAGAGTCCGCTAGGCAGTATTCCTCGCTGTAATCGGTTTCCAGCATGGCGTCTACAATGCTTTGGCAGTCGTCTGAGGGGGTTATAAATATGTATCCTGAAAGGGTATATTTTAGTTCCATACGCTTGACCAATTCCTGTCAATATTCTAAACTAAAACATCAATTTTGTTTTCAAGAACCTTTAATATATAGGAGAAGAACCATGAAGCGTACTTATCAACCCAGTAAGGTGAAAAGAAACCGTAAATTCGGGTTTCGCGCGCGTATGAAAACGAGGGGGGGGCAACTTGTTTTGAAGCGCCGCAGAGCAAAAGGTCGTTTAAAACTTACTGTTTCTGACGAGAAAAAGCCTTATTAGCGATGAAAAAATCCCCTTAAGGAGAAAAAAAGCTCTCTTCCGTTTTAAGCGAGAAGAGCATTTAAAGGGAAGGAAAGAGATAAAGGAAGTTTTCGGCAAGGGAAAACGATATAGCTGCAAAGGCGCAAAACTATTTGTACAAAAGAACGATCTGCCTTATAACCGTATTTGTTTTTCATTGTTCAAAGGTTACGGAAACGCAGTTTCCAGAAACCGAGCAAAACGCCTTGGACGTGAAGCTTACAGATTGATGAAAAATCGTCTTTCAGGCGGTTATGATTTAATTTTACTGGTTTCCTCGGAAACGGAACAAAATCGCTCCGAGTCAGCTCTTTCATACAGAACTTGGCAGCTTGAAACCCTTTTTTTGAAAGCCGGTTTATTAAAATGAAGAATATAATTCTTGCGTTTATTAAATTTTATCAATCTGCGGTATCTGTGCATCTTCCGCCGTCATGCAGATATTACCCTACCTGTTCCGCCTATGCTTATCAGGCTGTAACACGGTACGGCGTTCTGCGGGGCGGGTGGCTTGCCGTAAAAAGAATTTTACGCTGTCATCCGTTTCACTCGGGCGGTTACGATCCTGTTCCTGAACTATACGGTAATGTTTCAGCTTCGGCGGAAAAAATTTTTTAAATAGCGATAAAAAGGAAGTTAAATGGAAAAAAATACAATTTTGGCTATAATTCTATCTACCATTGTTTTGGTAGGGTCTTTTGTTTTTCAAGGATACTTTGCGACAAAGAAAAAGCCCGTCCCCGTTCAATCTCAGCAGCCGCTTGTAACGGCGGTTGAAGATTCTGCGCAGACTGCGTTTAGCGAACAAGCTCCTGCGCAAAGAGATAAATCGGTAATAATTGCGCCGCCTTCTGTCGGTGACAGCGCTCCCGTTATTGATCAGCGCAAAGTAATCGCCGATGAAATTCCTTTGGAACAGGTAACGATAGATACTGAATTATTTACCGCTGTTCTGACAAATTCAGGCGGCGATATGGTTTCTTTCAAATGGAAAGACGCAAGAAACAAGAGCGATGTAGATTTGATCCTTTCGGGCGACAAAGAAGCCAGAGCTTTTTCGTTAGCATTCGGCGATCTTGACGCTCCTGCGGTTGCGAATAATTTTCATGTAAATAGAATATCGGATTATTCTGTAGAATTTTACCGTGATTTTTCAGCTCCCACAGCTTCGGGCGAATACGGAAAATTCCGTCTGACAAAACGCTACGATTTTAAACCCGATGAATATTTGTTCGAGTTGAAAGTAACATTGGACGGAGGCTATTCCGTACAGAATTTTAATTTCTCAGGCAGCGCCTATACTTTATCATTCGGACCGCAAATAGGACCTCCCTTTGAAAAGCTCGATCGTTATTACGATTTCCGTCAGTATTTTATATTTGTCAACGGCAAACGCAAAAACGCCAAAGTTAACGATCTTATCGATACCCGTCCGGCATGGGCTTCGATTTCAGGCAAATATTTTACTTTTATCGCCGTTCCGTATCTTGCGCAATATAAAATGAATTTCTCGGAAAAAGCGGAACCCGGACTTGTGTCGGCTTCCCGTTTGAATATTATCCGCCCTGCGGCGAATGTTTCTAAAGTAGAAGATAATTACCGTTTTTATTTGGGACCTAAAACCCATGAGGCGCTTTCAATTTACAATACGGGGAAAAATACTTACGGCATAAAAGACGCTAACCTTATGGAAGTGGCGAATACCGGCATGGCGATTTTATCGCCCATTGAAAAATTGTTAAAATGGCTTCTTCTTGTTTTTTATAAAATCGCTCCCAATTACGGAGCCGCCATTATTCTGCTTACATTGTTTATCAAAATTCTTTTCTTCCCGCTGACCAAAAAAGGTTCGGAAGCGACATTGAGAATGCAGGCTTTCGCGCCAAGAATAAAAGAAATACAGGAAAAATATAAAAACAATCCGCAAAAATTGAATGTAGAGCTTGGCAATCTTTACAAACAGGAAGGATACAATCCGCTTTCAGGATGCCTTCCCATGCTGTTGCAACTCCCGATATTTATCGCTATGTACCAGTTGTTTAACAATCATTTTGATATGCGTGGAGCGAGTTTTATTCCCGGATGGATTCCCGATCTTTCACTGCCCGAATATATTGTAAAATTCCCAGACGGCTTCCAACTGCCGATTTTAGGATGGACAGCGCTTCGGGCGCTGCCGTTCATTTATGTCGGCTCTCAGTTAATCTACGGAAAAGTTACGCAGATGCCGGGACAGCAGTCGAACAGTCAGGCGAAGATGATGATGTATGTCATGCCGATAGTATTTTTCTTTGTGCTTTACAACGTACCGTCGGGATTGTTGATATACTGGATTTTCTCTAACCTTCTTACGCTTGTTCAGCAGTTAATAATTAACAGATATATTATCGCCAAAAGGGCGGAGCAGGCTCAGGCTGAACCTGAACCGAAAATCGCCCCCGGCAAAAAGAAAAAGAAGAACTTTTAATTTTAAGGAGATATAAATGGAGTTTGAATTTGAGGGTCGTACCGAAAAAGAAGCGATTGACAGGGCGGCGGGAGAACTTGGTCTTGAAAAAGACGACTTTGACGTAGAGATTCTTGAGACCCAGAAAAGCGGGTTGTTCAAGAAAGGGTTGGTGCGGATTAAGGTGCATGTTGGAAATTTCGGAGTTAATACCAAACCAAAACCGCCTCGTCCTTCTTCGGAACACAGCAGCGATATGGAGAGAGACAGAATAGGCAATTCCGTAAGCAAGGCGGTTTTCGGAGAACCCGCTCCGCAGAATGAATTTGAGACAAAGATGGTTGAATTTACAAGCGGACTTATCGAGCGTATGGGCTACCCGGGAACAGTTTCTATCCTTTTCCGTGAAAGTAACAAACTTGGAGTTAAAATCGATTCATCGCACTCATCGATATTAATCGGTAAAAAGGGCAAAAACTTGGACGCTCTCCAGTTACTGCTTAACATTTACGCAGGCAGACTTGGCAAAGAAGATGTCCGTGTAATTTTGGACACGGAAAATTACCGTATCCGCAGGGAAGAATCTCTTGTGCGCCTTGCCTATAATGTCGCCGAAAAAGTCCGTGAAAGCAAAGGCTCCATCCTGCTTGAACCTATGAACCCCTTTGACAGGTGGCTTATTCATACCACCCTGAATGACATAGGCGATGTTGAAACCAAAAGCGAGGGAGATGGTTTATATAAGCAGGTGCGTGTATTTTACCGCGGGCTTAAATAACAGATGAAGTACATTTTTGCGTCAATTTTTATGCTCTCTTTGGCGGTATGCGCTTTTTCCGTACCGCTTGAAAGCCTTATTCCGGCTAACCAAGCGGCGCAGTGCGAAATACGGAGCAGGGACAGATAGTTTCAGCGCAATTGAAAAATCCCGCTCCGTCATTAATGCCCAATAATAGCGGCATACGCCAAATTGTTACGGGGCTCATGAATACGCTTAACCCGAATATATTGGTAGAAGCCCTGTATTTGTACAATAAACCCGTAAAATCAAAAACAGAACCAGTCGTTTGGGACGAAAAGCAAAAAAATACCGTATTTAACCAAATGACAGCCATTAGTACACTGGCGGGGATACAATATTATTCATCAAGCAGGGGGGCAATGCGCACTTTTTACGAATATTCAAGCGTTATAGACAATCCTACAGCCAAAAAACCGCTTCCCGACCCTGTTTTTACACAGCTTCCCGCCTCTTTTACCGTTTTTGCCAGACAAAAAGACCTGACTTTCGGCGATAATATTTACCGTTATGACTATTTATCCGCTGCGGAAGCCCTTTTATTTACTCAGGAGAACGTAACAGCCCTGAATTACGGACTTGTACCCGTAATCGGGAAGGGGAATTTGCGTTCGTTAATGGCTGTTATTGACTGCGGCGACTCAATTTTGATATATGCCGTTTCCATGGCAAAAGCCGCCTCAATGCCGGGTTTATCCGATAAAATCGGCGCCTCTTTCAGTAACAGGGCGCAGGCTGTTTTACACTGGTTTTCCGGCAGATTAAACAATAAATTGTAAAACAGGGCAATTATTTCTGGTTTTTTTGTTTATTTTTCTATATAATTACTATATAAAATAGTTATATTTGCCGAAATTTAATGTATGCAACTATTTTCGGGGGCGAATTAAAATGAGATTATTTACCAGATCAGACTTTGACGGGTTGGCTTGCGGAGCTCTCTTATCTTATTTAGGGCTTATTGATGAGTGGAAATTTGTCCATCCAAAGGATATTCAGGATGGTCTTGTTGAAGCCACAGATAACGATATTTTGGCAAATATCCCCTATATTAAGGGCTGTAAACTTTGGTTTGATCATCATTCCAGCGAATCCGAGCGTATGGGCAAAGGCGCTTATTTTGAGGGCGTATCGAAACACGCTCCAAGCTGCGCCCGTGTAGTTTATGAATATTACGGCGGCGATGCCAAACTCGGCAAATTTGCCGAAATGATACATTATGTTGACAAAGTGGACTCAGGCGATCTTACGGCAGACGAAATTAAAGACCCAAAAGGTTGGATACTGTTAGGCTTTATTATGGATCCCCGCACAGGGCTTGGACGTTTCCGTAATTTTACTATCAGTAATTACGATTTAATGACCACCCTTGCGAAAGCATGCGCTGAAAAATCAATTTATGAGATATTGGAACTGCCCGATGTTAAAGAGCGCCTTGAATTTTACTATCAACAGAAGGAACTTTTTGTGGAAATGGTCAATAGCCATGCCGAAGTTATTAATAAAATAGTCAAGGTTGATTTAAGGGATGTAGACACCATCTATGCCGGCAACAGGTTTATTCTATATACTCTTTACCCAGAACAGAATATTTCCATTTGGATTGTGGACGGTCGCAATAAATCCAATGTCGCCATTACGGTCGGTCATAGCATCATAAACCGCACCTCAAATACGGACGTAGGCTCTATGCTTCTGCATTACGGCGGCGGCGGACATAAGCAGGTTGGCACTTGCCAAGTTTCTTACGATGAAGCCGATAAAATTGTTGGCGAAATAATAAAGAAGATTAATTTAAACTAAAATATCTGTATTTTCTTCTATTTTATTATTTTACTCCAAAAAACATGAAATTCCAACTTGTTAATATATTAAAAAATTAGTATATTATTAAGTATGGCGACGGCAAAAGGAAGTCCTGTACCTCTTTCTAAGGTTTTATTATCTTTAGACGGCAAGGACACTAACAAAAAATATATTGACATTATCCAAGAAGAAGGAATTCCCATTTTATGCATAAATAACGCTACGCAAAAAAAGCGTCTTATGCCATTTAAGACTTTATATGACAATAAAGAGAATTTTTGGCAAATTCATGACAGTACATGGGCGTATTATTTGGCGCAGGAAGAGTACGAGAAACTTAAAGAAAAAGCCATTTCAAAACACGGTTCGTGGGAAAAGGAAAGCCAAACGATTCAAAGCGCTCCTTCTGTTCCTTCCAAAGACGATAAGTTGGAAGAATTAAGCGAAGCGACCCAAGATGAGATTGAATTGGGTTTTGGCGATGAATATAAAGTCTTTTTGGATATGTCCACACAAGAAAAGGTTGATCATCTTAAAAAAAGCAAAAACCGTCTGGATGAACTCCTTTCGCAAAAGGACGTTAAAGAAGAAGTAGTTACAGAAGCCCTTGTAGATACAACCAAATCCGCCGCGTTGATAAACCATGCGGCTTTGGAAGACGCCATTTATCACGCTGATGACGAAGCGAAAAAACTCACGCAAGACCTTGTAGATTCAACCTATGAATTGGTAAAATCGTCGGCGCAGTTAATTTCGGAAAATATTTTCAAAAACGAATTGATGATAACTATGGTGGAAAAATCCAACGGCACTGTAATTCAGCACATGACGCGCGTATACCTTAACGGAATCGCTTTTCTTTCTTATTATAACAAGCTTGTTTCAGGCTCCAGCGCTATCCAAAAAATGCGTATAAATTTTGTTTCAAAATACCGTAAATATTACCAAGCTCTGCTTCCGCACGTTGACGCTAATGATATTACTCTGGAACGTGTTTTTTACGGAGGTATGAGGGCGATTCCGCCGGATGTTTATATGAAATGGGCTGTGGGTTTTCTTATTCATGATATTGGAAAAGCGTCGGCAGTTGAGTACCACGAAGGCGAATCTTCTTACGATCGAGGTATAGTAATTGATCATGTTAAACAGGGATTTAAATATACAACCACCAAGACCAATTATCCAAAAGAAGCAAGCCTTATAATAGGGTATCATCATGAATATTACGGCGATCCCAACGGCTACGGTTTTTTCCGAGCTTATTTATCAAGATATAAAAAAGATAATCCTGACGCAAAGCAGGATTATTGCATATCTTATGAATTGGAGCCCATTTTGGATTATATTGTTCTTGCGTACTTTCCGGCAAAAGTACTGGAAATAATCGATGTATATGACAGTCTTACAGACCCTAATCGTGTTTATCGTAAAGCAATGACAAGTAAAGAGGCTATAGATATGATGCGGGAAGAATTCATTGTAAAACATCTGAAAATCGACCCAATTCTTTTTGATATTTTTGATATGTTTGTCAGTGAAAAAGAAAAAACCGCAAAATAACACCTTCAAGCCGTGTTTTCATTATAGTATGTTTTTTTATGAACTATTACAAATACAATTGCCAATGCCGTCATATTATTGTATTATTAATATATATGCCAAAAGAGTATGATTACAATACACCTCTTTCCGATATCTTGATGATGCCTGACGGGAATACTATAAATCATACAAATTTGGAAATAATCCTTAAAGAAGAAATACTCGTTTTTTGCGAAAACAAGAGCGTTCAGAAATTCCGAATTATGCCTTTTAAATCTTTGTACAATGCCCACAATAACTTTTGGCGTAAGGATAAAAACTGGGAGTTTTTTTTTACAAAAGAAATGCTGGATAAACTTAAAGAAAAAAACATTATAGAACGAGTTGTTAAAAAACAAGAAGAGGCTAAAGAAGAAAAAGAAGTAAAGCAGGAAGAGAGCAGTCCGCCTAAACCCGTTATTGATCAAGGTTTCGGCGACGATTATAAAGCCATTGTCGCCATGACAAACGCGGATAAAGTAAAATATCTTAATGATATAAAAATTAAAATGGACGAGCTTATTTCCAGAAAAACAAAAGATAAGCCGACTGTTACAAAAGCTATGGTAACTAATACAAGAGACGCCGTCATGATAAATCATTCGGCTTTAAAAAACGCTTTTGATCTTGGCGACGTAGAAGCGAAAAAATCAACGCAGTCCCTTGTATTTACAACTCACGAAATGGTTAAGTCGTATATTCATCTTGTTACCCAAGACGTTCTTGACGATGATTTGATGACAAGGCTTGTTGAAAGATCCAACGGTACGATAGTTCAGCACATGACGCGCGTTTATCTTAACGGAATCGCTTTTCTTGCTTTCTACAATAATTTTGTTTCAAACAGAACAGCCATTATCAATATGCGTAAAACTCTGAACGCCAAATACCGTCAGTATTATCAAAACCTGCTTCCTTATATCGATATTGACGATATAGTCTTGGAGCGTGTTTTTCAAAAAGGTATGATAGCCGTTCCTCCCGAGCTTTTTGTCAAATGGGCTGTAGGTTTTTTAATTCACGATGTCGGAAAAGTTGACCATGTACAGTACCATGAAGGCGAAGCGTCTTATGAACGCAGTATTGTAATTGAACATGTAAAAGTAGGTTACAATGCCGTTATCAATAAAACAAATTATCCCAAAGAGGCGACTCTTATTACGGGTTATCATCACGAGTATTACGGCAACCCCGAAGGTTACGGTTATTACCGAGAACATCTTGAACACTATCAAAAAAACAATCCGCAGATTAGACCCGAATATTGCATAACTTTTGATCTTGACTCCATTTTGGATTGCCATGCTCTTGCTTACTT
>JGI20170J14366_1000129_pt1 | contig 26489 bp, 28 predicted proteins | sample TergutNc150P3_FD_14366 | JGI IMG/M metagenome (IMG submission 14366) | reverse complement strand
CAGAAAAGCCGCCAAACTACATTTGAACGGTATGTAGTGGCAATGGATATTCCTATGGTTGGAAAAACAGCCAGCAAGGAACTATGCCATTATTTTAACGGCAGTTTGAAAGCTTTTGAATTCGCCGTGCATACCGGGTTTGATTTCACAGTTTTAAATGATTTCGGTGCAGTCTTGCACCGTAACATTTGCGATTGGTTCAGGGTAAAAGAGAACCAAAATTTATGGAAGGAGTTACAAACAATGGTTAAAGCTGACAAGAAAAGCGCAGGAAAGGCGAAAACAGGAAGCGTCTTTGCCGGGCGCATCATCGTAGTCACGGGGAAACTGGAAAGTTTTACCCGCGATTCCATTAACGCTAAGATTGAATCCTTGGGGGCTAAAGCGGGAAGCTCAGTATCGCAAAATACCGATTTCCTAATTTGTGGGGATAAGGCGGGAAGCAAGCTCGCCAAAGCAAAAGCTCTCGGTGTTGCAGTTTTAAGCGAACAGCAGTTTCTCGACATGGCCGAGAGCGCGTAATCCGCAAAGGGAATGGCTATGCGGTAGGGATTTCCAATTCAGCCGCATAGCTGTTTTTAAATGGAGGTAATATGCAAGTAACGGCATATATTCACAGCCTGAAAGACAAAGAAAACGACCGCCATGTTTTAGGCGAAGCCGAAATAATCAAAAGCATAGGCGACAATCTGTATCTTGCTGAGTATAACGGCGTTAAGTGTACGGCGATTTATAATTTCTTCACAGGGCGCTATTACGTTGATGACGTATACGGAGTTGCTGAGGCCGCCAAGCAATAGCGACAGAAAACAGATTTTATTACCGGAGGCAATGTGATGATAGCAATTGAAATGAAAGTGACTGCGTTTGTTCAGGAAGGGTATGATGTAAAGGAAGCACTTTCCGAATTAATGCTTGACGATGATAGGGTGAGCTATTGCGATATTGACACTGTTTCTGAAAGAAGCACTAGCAAAACCTTTCCGGAAGATGACGAAGGTGTATATTTCGACGATGAAGAAGATAAAAACAGAAACTCTCTTGTTGATAAAGATACGCCGGGAGCCGTTCAATGCAGAACGTGTGAAATTTGGTTTGAAAAAGGCGCCATCAATTCAGACGGAGACTGTCCAGATTGTGCTATTTTTAACGATACCGCAGATTGGCCTTGGAATGAACAATGTTACAAGTGAAGCGATTGATCGGCTCAAAAGCCGGTAATCGCCAAACCTGTCCGGGATTGGCAACCCCTCCCTTGCCAATTCCGGATTTTCTTTTCTTAGGGGGATTTAGCTATTGGAAGCAAAATACAAGGAGAATAGAATGAAACCGATACCAAACAAAAAAAGTGTATATGCCGCAAACGGTTATAAGGATCGCGGAGATTATCTGGACAGCCTTGCAGATGACCGGGGAATAGATCGAATGTCAGTTGATATTATTGCCGATGTGCTGGGCGAAAACGAAGATTTTGACGGCCTTATTAGCGCCCTTGATGATTTTGATGATTTCGAGTGAGAAAGCTAATAAACGAAAATAATACAGTTTTTATACCATAAGGAGGTGATGCCGTGGAAACTGGGCTAATGAAAATGAGCTACTACGATAAAAAAGCAGAAGTTCATCTGGAAACATACAGCGATACGATTGTAATAGAAAAAGAAGGCAACGTGCCCTACTTATCCGCCATACGTTTTGGCGGCTACCCTGAAAGCGTCAAGGGCATGAGCGAAGCCATCTATGGCGGCGGTACGGTCAGCATTGAGATTGACGGAATAGATGTAGAAGTTAATACCCGCGCTAAACAGTACAGGAAAGAATTATCCCATGACGGAATCTACGCCGAAGCTACGCTATTGATTCTGGATGAGGAACAGAGCATAGAACAGAACGAGGATGAGACAGGCAATAACGGCAACACTGATAATTATAACAAGCCCCGCAAATGCTATCTTTTCTGCGAGCGTGGCGACAGCGACCGTCTCTTTGAGGAATTGGATAAGAAAACTGCTGTACCTCTGATACCTGAGTTCAAGGAATATGTGCTGGGCGAATTGCAAAACCGAGGCATCCTAAAACAATTACGGGTTCTTTCATCTAATGAAAAGTTTGACGCATGGATGTTTAGCCTGTCGAAAGACGAAGCGAATGTAATATCAGTAGTCAACGACGGCCTACAGTCCGGCGCTATCGCTATCCCAGGTTCAAGCACAAAACAATTTCCTGCCGTCCGCTCTGTTACCCAATACCTTAATGCCTTTGGGGTAATGATAGCAGAACGCATAAAGAATCAGTTTAACCCGCTATTCGACCCTGCCACAGAAACATTGTCGCCTGAGATAATGGCAGTAAACGAATATATTATTCGACACGCGGGGTACAGCCTTTATGATGCCCAGCTTGCAGTAGCGGAAGCGCACAAGCGATGCCTGAGACAGATGAAATCGACGCTCTGTATCTCCGAGTGCGGCTCCGGCAAAACAAAAATTGGCCTTACCGCGCTCCATGCGTACCAAAACCGAAATTCCGATACCCAGGCGAAGCATTTTAACCTAGTCCTCTGCCCCTCCCACCTAACGAAGAAATGGGTTCGGGAAATTGAGGAATCATTGCCTGATACCTTTGCCGTTATTGCGACTAGTATCGGCGAGATAAAAACAGCCTATCAAGCGTACCAACAGGATAGCAAAACCTGCTACGCCATCATCTCAAAGGAAAGGGCCAGGGACGGCTACATGAAGCGCCCGTCAGTCACATGGAGCAAAAGGCGCAAGGCTTTCATTTGCCCATCTTGTTTTAAGCCAGTAATGATGGAAATAATCGACTGCGACTCGAAGTATAGGGTGGTAGCCGACCAATTCTTCTTCAAGCGGGAGAATAAATTGAACCATAAATGCGAGCATTGCGGTTCTTTGCTTTGGTCTGCGTTAGCGCCTGAATCACAATCAGAATGGGTTAAGGTAACGGACATAGGGTTCGTCCATCGCAAGATGGCCTATCAGTATCTTGAAGCCGTTGCAAAAAAACCTGCGTTGTTAGACGAGATACAAGAAATAGTAGACAACCCTGACGGACACTTTCCCAATTCAGGGGCATACAGGAGGTTGCCTTTATCTACTTTTATAAAACGCCACATGAAAGGCAGAATTGACGGCCTCATCGTTGACGAGCTTCATCAGTACAACAACAATTCGGGGCAAGGCGATGCGATGGGGGAATTATTCAAAACTGCGAAGAAGGTTGTAGGCATGACCGCCACGCTCATCAACGGGTACTCATCCGGCATATTCCACCTATTATACAGAATATCTCCCGCATTAATGGTGAAAGACGGGAAATCCTACGACAAATCCGTAGACTTCAACGATGAATACGGCGTCACCGAATCGGTCTATGAATTAGCTGCCCCCGATTATAACGCCAACCGCAGAACCGCCAAAAAGAAAATTAGGGAACGGCAGTTGCCGGGCGTGTCCCCGTTAGTGTATTCAAGGTTCCTGATGGATTCGGCGGCTTTTCTATCGCTCAATGACATGGGGAAAGAATTGCCTGAATACGAGGAAATCCCCGTACAGCTACAGATGAATGAGAATGTCGCCAATGAATACGACGGCCTTGAAACGAAGTTTAAATACATATTCTGTTTCCAAAAAGACATCGCTAAAAAGGTTCTATCGGCGTATTTGGGGCTTCTAACTGTCTATCCCGATCAGCCTTATGGACATAAGCCCATTGTACATCCCATCACTGGCGAAAACCTTGTAGTGTCAAAAGATACGTCCAGTTTCGATGAATTGCATGAAAAAGATTACAGCGTGCTTGAAGTAGTGCGGCGCAAGGCATCGGAAGGAGGGCGCGTACTTGTATACACAAGCTGGACGCGGATTGACAGCCAGGTGAAACTAACGAACCTGCTAATGGAAAACGGTTACAGGGTTGCTATTCTAACATCCGCAGTCCCTCCCAATAAGCGCGAGGAATGGGTTAGCAAACAGGTTAAGGGCGGTATTCATGTGTTAATCACAAACCCCAGTTTGGTAGAAACCGGGCTAGACCTGAATGACTTTACCACTTTGTATTATTACAACATTGCGTATAACCTGTTTACCCTCCGGCAATCTTCCAGGCGCTCATGGCGCATAAACCAAAAAGCGCCGAAGATAGAAGTCTATTTCTCTTACTATGAAGGAACTATGCAGCACAGGGCTATCCGGTTGATGGCGTCCAAGCTGGCCGTGGCGGGAATCATTGAAGGCAATTTCACGGATGAAGGGTTAGCCGCTATGTCCGATTGCGCCGACATGACTACAGCTTTAGCGCGTGAGCTTACCCAGGGCATTAAGAACGAGGTTGAGGATTTAAGCGCGGTGTTTCGCAAGATGGCAAAGTTTAAGCCTGTGCCTAATCTCGAAAAGATTGAGCATGGATGTACTAAGCCTGTATCTACCAGAAAGGTTCAGGAAGAATTATTCCCGGATTTCATATCAACTACGGTTTCTCCTGTTACGGTTTCCTATGTTCCTCGTAAAAAAGAGGGCATACAAGAAGATACTTTCTTGCAGAAGCTCAGGCAGTTCAAAGAAAGGGTCAAATCCCGCTATGCCGAACAGCATACTGCCTGATATGTTTGGATCTGCGCTAAAAGCTGGCAGTAATATAGAAAGAATATAAAAAAAGCATCCCTGCAAAAGTAGCAATCGTACAGGCGATATGCCTGTACGGTTGCTTTGTGTACCCGGCATGAGGATATTGTTCACACAATGAACGGTTTCCTACTCGATCAAAAAAATTAACTGATAAGGAGCAGATAGTGTCATTAAAAACACAACGTGAAAATATGCAAACCATCTCCAGCCTTGTCTCGCAAGAGTTAGGCTATATAGATGGTGAACGCGAAGGCGGTCCAAACGGTGCTAAAAAACATTTCCACACCAAATCAGCGGCGTTCCTGCGGGCATTGGGCAACGATCTAGGATTCAAAGATTTTAAGGTCACGAATAATTACGGCGGCATAGCGGTATCAGGCGAGATAACGCTGATGGGTATATGGGGCGAAGGCAACGGCCTTTATCTGGAAATATCCCAGCCGATAACACAACAACGCGAATTCATGTATAGGCATATAACCCACATGAAGGATTACTGCGGAGGAAATAACCGCTGGATGCCTTGCGGCATATTCACCAATGGCGAATATGAGAAACTGCTAGATATGCTGTTAGCCTTACGGGATACCTCAAAGGAGAAAAGCAATGTTGCCTGATTACAACTACAAGCAAACGCACTATGCTGTCGTAAAACTGGAGGAAGCCGCGACAATAGTTAAGCAGGCTATTAATGAGCTTGCCTCTCTAAAGAAGAAGCTGGACAAACTAAAAAATAATAAGCCAAAAGCTCAAGAAGCCTACGCAGATCTGCAACAGCAGTTTGACAAGCTTAAAAAAGCTCTTGATTCTACTACTCTGGCTCTATTGGAGATGGAGTTGCCGGACATAGCTGACTGCTCTGCAAAGCTTAACCACACTGTCAAAGATTTTAGCTTGATGACGCCTGACTACGGTAAGCTGTGCGCGGCGTTAAGCGATTATCTGGCTAAACTCCCCCTCTCTGAATCCAAGGCAAAAACAACCAACGCCGCAATAATTGGTAGGCTGATGGCGAGCGTGAAGATGGGCTATTACCCCACGGAGACGGAACACATAAGGCTAATCACACGGAGCATTGAGTTCCCCGATGGCGTGACCGCTAACCTTCTGGACCCCTGCTGTGGATGCGGGATTGCTTTACAAACAATAGCTCTTGAACACGAATGCAATACCTACGGGGTCGAGCTTGACCGCCACCGTGCGGAAGAAGCGATTACTCGGTTAAACCGTGTAGGCTTCGGTTCTTACTTTCACTCCCGCATCAGCCAGGAAGCGTTTCACCTAATGCTCCTCAATCCGCCATATTTGTCCGTTATGACTGAAGGCGGGAACAACGCCAGAAGCGAAAAGCGGTTCTTGATAGATAGTTACAGCCACCTTATGTACGGCGGCGTAATAATATACATCATTCCATACTACCGCCTGACCGCTGATATATGCCGGGTGTTGTGCGATAACTTCGATGACATCTCCGTGTGGAAGTTCATGGACGGCGAGTTTCAAAAATACAAACAGATAGCCGTCATGGGAGTACGGTGTAAACGGCGTGATGGTTCCAAAATGGTTCAGGCTCTTGCATCGCTGGGTTTGAAACCGGATAAACTGCGGATGCTTTCAGAATTAACCGAGGGGCGTTATCGTCTGCCTGAAACGGCTGTAAAGGTTAACCTGTTTAAAGGGGCGCAGTTCAACGCATACGAGATGGCGGAACAATTAAAACGTTCTACCAGTTTCTCAAAGCTCTTTGAGAAAAGCAAATTGGACAGCAGATACAAGCGACCGCTTTTACCCCTTTCCATAGGGCAAGTGGGCTTGATAGGCGGTTCCGGCCTGATAAACGGTTTAGTTGAATGCGATACGCCTCATATCATCAAAGGACGGATTATCAAAGAGAAAATTGTCAGCAAGGAGGAGAACCTAAATAGCAAGGGCGAATTAAAGTCTACCACAGTCTTTGAGACGCACTCTAACAAGATGATTTTCAACCTGCTTACGCCTCAAGGGTTCATCTCCCTGTCCGATTACGGCAATAAGGACACGGAAGATGAAATAAGCGCCGCCTAATTCTATAAAAATTTTATATCAAAAGGAGGCAAATATGCCAAACCACTGTTTCAATTATCTCACTATGTCCGAAGACACTATGCCTATTATCCTTCAAAACTATATTAGGCTTGATGAAAGAGGGCAAGAAATTTTTGACTTTGAGCGTATTGAACCTGTAGGGGACGTTCCAGACTGGTACGAACAGCGGATGAATAAATGGGGCACGAAATGGGTAGGCTACGATCTTAGCATAGGGGAATCTGACATGGATTTCTTTACAGCATGGTCGCCGCCTGTGCCAATCATCAAGAAACTTGCCGAGCTTCATAAAGATACAGTATTCACGCTTGAGTATTACGAAACTGGATGCGCGTTTCGCGGCATCGCTACAGCCAAATGGCAGGACGGAGAAGTATTGCTTGATGACCAGCATTGGGACATGACAGATAAAGACTATGAGGAATTGGGCTTGTCATAGCCGCTTGGCAGAAAAACACTTTACAAGGAGATATTCACATGACTTATCAGATCGTGTCTGAACGCAAGATGAAAAACAAGGTAAAAATTAAGGCCCCTGGTGAAGTCTATAAACTGGTTAAGCGGTATGCAGGGGAGAAGCGGGAATTATTTATCTTGTTAACCTTGAACGGCGCTAATACCGTTATTTCGATTTCAATAGTAAGCATCGGAATAGTAAACAGGACAATCGTCCATCCGAGGGAAATTTTCTACAGGGCAATAACCGATAATGCGGCGGCCATCATTGTTTGCCACAACCATCCTTCTGGTAATGTAATACCCTCGGATGAAGACAAAGACATTACAAAAAAAATTTGCAAAGCCGGAGAGATAATTGGTATACCCCTTATTGACCACGTTATTTTCTCTAAAAGGGATTATACCAGTTTGAAAGAGGAAGGCATCATCCCGAAAACCCGTGGTTTCGATAAAAGCTTTTCCGCTTAATCCTTTTCAACCAAAGCCGCTTTAAGCGGCTTTTATTATTTACGGAGGCAATATGCACGGAATACTTGAAAACGATTTTATGTTTTCTGGCCGGGGAGAGGTTCCCTGGCACGGCATCGGCGCTGTACTGGACGGGGTACTGACATCCGATGAAGCAATCAGAGAAGCCCGCCTGACCTGGACAGTCGAACAGGTTCCGGTCTTCACCGCGAACAATCGGGCCGAATCCATACCAGGCTATTTAGCCAATATGCGGAGCGACAGCGAAGAAGTATTGGGCATCGTGTCCGAGCGGTACAAAGTCGCCCAAAATAAAGACGTTTTCGCATTTGCGGACGACCTTATCGGGAACGGCAGGGTGAAATGCACCTATGAAACAGCGGGGTCTCTGTTTAATGGGAGAAGGGTGTTTATACTGGTCAATATGCCGAAGGGCCGGATTGTCGAGGACGAGTACCAGCCCTATTTGTGCCTTTCCAACGCACATGACGGCACAGCCTGCCTGCAAGTTTTTCTGACAGGCATTCGGGTAGTTTGCAACAACACGCTCTCGGCGGCATTGAATTCGGCAAAAAGGAAAATCTCAATACGGCATCTGTCCGCTATGGAGCAACGGAAAGACGAGGCGCTTCATACCATGGGCGCGGCGTCCAAATACTTCCACGACCTTGAGAAATTCGCCTCCCAGCTTGCCGGAAAGAAAGTAAACATCGGCAAGGTATTGGACAGGCTATTCCCTGCGTCAAAGGAAATGTCGTTAAGGCAGCTTGCTTCCAACCGTGAAGTAAAGGAAACCATCAAAGACCTTTTGAAAAAGAAAGACGACCTTCAAAACTTCAAGAACACGGCGTGGGGTGTCTATAGCGCAATCGCCGACTACCGCTCAAACGCCCAGCCAAAGCGGAAAACGGAAACTTTTGCGGACAGCAAAATGGCTATGTTCCTAGACGGCGATTCGGTGATGAACGAAGCCCAGGAAATAATTATGGAGCTTGCCGCATAAGCAAAGCGTTCTCCGGTAATTCGATGTATTAGGCCGCTCTGTAAAGGGCGGCAAATTTTATCTTGACTATAGGGGCAGCCCTCTTGATTCGCAATAAAGAAACTGAAATACTTCTTTTGGCTAGATTGATAAGAATAACCAATTTACATAGAAGGTATCGGAATAACATGAAACCAGCTAATAAGGGGGCTGTCTTCTAGGGCTTAGGCCAAAGGAGACAGCATTGTCAAGAAGTTATAGAAAAGTTCCTCCCCGTAAGTGTAGCGACTACACTAATAAAAGGGATATTCGCATCCGCGACCGCGCTTCCATCCATCGGGAAATGACAAACCCGGAGTATGGGGATGCGGTATTTTTGTCAGAAAAGAAGCTCTCATCGCCTTGGCGCGGTTTTACGCGCTACAGAGGCAAAAAAGAAATCCGAGACGGTTATTTCCTTGAGATAAGAAACATCCTCAACGGCTACAGCACCCGCCTCGGCGCATCGTTGGAAGAAGATTTTATTGAGATTTTTAGAAGCATCCGAAATAACCCCGCCGGAAACGCATTGGCATACCTCTTTGAGTGGCTCAATCCAAAAAAAGCGCGGGAAGCTATCAAAAGCTGGCAAGGAGAGCCGCTTGACGTATTGGGATATTTAGCCAGCCACGGCTATATCGAAAAAGCCGTACGCCAGCAGTTCAAGAAAGAAACTGCAAAGTAGGGTGGCGGCATGAAAGAGAAAGATTTGCTTGAAAGAACCCGCAAGCGGGAACTAAGGATTGCGTACCGCGCTAAACGCTTAAAGCATGAAAAAGACAAAAGGGAGCGGTTGCGGGAGAAAAAAGAAAGGAAAGCCCTTCTCAATAAAGAAGCCCCGCATATTTTAAAGGCCGACAACAAGAAGGCTATTATTAAAAACAAAAAGCTTGAGCTTGGGGAATTTCTTGGCCGATATTCATTTATCCCTTCCACCGCTTTTGATTGCCGCCACTGTATCCCTCCATCTTGGAGGCCAAAATCGTTCAACAAGAAAAGGCAGCATTTTGAATTCCTAAAGAGGTTTGTTTATCCCTACCCATTGCCTGAAACGGTATTATGGACGGCCCTGGAGTATCCATATGTGAATTTGATGGACGATATAAAACTAAAGAACCATTACTGTGGAATTATACAGTTGGCAAGAAAGTGGATCACGGATATTACCAGCGGCGAATCGTTTTACAAGCGAAACAAAAAGTATTTCACCAAAACGGAAGCGCATTTGTTTTTAAGCTCAAAGATTCCCTATTCCGGATGCGTGTCAGTAATAAAGCTTTTCTTCTATGCTAAATGCAGGGCTCGTGCGTTAAGCCATAAGCTTAGTTTGGTGATAGCCGAAGTATTTTCTGTAAAGTTTGAAAAATGGTATATGAATAGTCTTGTCGAAAACTTCCTTGATTTGATTGCCAGAGCGCCCGTCTATTGTTATGAAAGCGCAATGCTCGGCGATCTCTGCGATTTTGTCTTAGCTAAAATTAAAAAAGGAAAGAAGGATGCTTTCTCTTTCAGCGGCAGGACTATTTCAAGCGTAATAAGGCTCGTCAATGAATGGCACGATTCGCTAAGGCGGGAAGAGGAAGCTGAACAGACGCAAAGAGCGGAATTAACAGGAATGCAAGGCAATGCCCGGAAGAATAAAAAGCCTATCGACACGTCTAAATGGAAAGGGCTAGGGATAGCCCAATTCCGCTATGAAACAGACGGTTGCTTGTGGATGGTTACAGAATTAAAAACGGCTAAAGAGCTTCTAAATGAAGGGAGGAAGATGCACAATTGCGTTTCATTTTATTCGCACGCTTGCGCATCAGGCAATTGTTCAATATTTACTGTCGAATGCGTTTATTCAGAAGGCAGAGACATTGAAAAAACTGCCACTTTGGAAGTAAAGCTTGCAAACCGCGCTTTGGTTCAGGCAAAAGGAAAATGCAATACTGCTATAACGTCCAGGACAAAGAACGTTATTACGCGCTGGGCTATGGCAAATATGATAAGCGTCAAGCTATAAGCCTAGCATATAAAGCAACATTTTGCATTTCCGTCATACTAAGCTGCTCTGTATAGGGCGGTTAATTACCACTTTAAGGAAAGGAACTATGAAGAATATTATTGTAAAAGACGAAAGGAACTATCAAGTAATCGCGGGCAACGCAATTTCTGTACTGAATTCCCTCCCGCCTTCAATTTATGAAGTTTATTACAATCCTGAAACGGGCTTCAGCTTAAACGAAATCGAACAGCCCCTCAATATCACAAGTAAATTATACGGAGAGGTAGATTTTATAACAGACAGGGTTTTAAGCAGCTTTGAAAGAATTGATGGGAATCTTGGGGCTTTGTTTTCAGGCCCTAAAGGAGTAGGGAAGAGCCTAACAGTAAGGAATATCTGCCAAAAGGCTGTAAAAAAGGAACTGCCTGTAATATTAGTCAAGAAATACTTCAGCAACATCAGCCAATTCATTGAAAGCATTTGCCAGTCATGCGTAGTCGTTTTTGACGAATTTGAAAAGTCATACAATGCCAGAGGGCCAAGAGACAAAGATGACTTTGAAGGCCAGGAAAATCTGTTGAATTTATTTGACTCATTGCTTGCCGGAAAGAAACTGTTTCTGTTGACTTGCAATGATTGGCATGATTTATCGCAGTTTTTGCTTAACCGCCCTGGAAGGATACATTACCATTTCAAGTATCACAGCCTTTCTGTCAGCGAAATATCAGCGTACTGTGCGGACAACCTCGCAAAAGAAAAGCATAGCCTTATCCCTGAAATATGCTCTTCCGGAGTGCGTATCCCTAATTTCTCTTACGATATGCTAAGGTCAATTGTATTTGAATTAAACAATTATAGTTGTAGCCTTGAAGATGTTAAGAATGACTTAAACATAAGCGTACGTGAGCTTTCAGCTTTTTGTTTTAAGGTTTACCTAGAATCAGGGGAGATTGTAGACGATGAAAGCCTTGTTGATTTTGGGAGTCCTTGCTTCTCTCTTGAGTGGAATAAATGTCCAGGAGGCAAAAAGTATTCTGCAATTATGAACTTGCAAGAGGCTCGTTGGACTGGCAATAACGATGGTTCGCTGGTGGTTGATAAAGAATTCATTTTAAAGCCGGGAGATCCGGAAGAAGACTGTGGTGATATTGAAAAAATTATTTTCATTCCAACCAAAAACCACTTTAGGAATAGGGATCATCGCTATATTGACTAAGCTATTTTATTCAAAAGCCGCTCTGTATGGGGCGGCTCTTTTATTGTTAGTCATTGAAAACTTATTACGGAAAGGAGGCAAAGGATTTAAAAGAGAAACTCAATTAATAAAGGAAACTAATTCCACACGCTAATCAAGGAGGCATTATGATAATTACAAACAGGCAAAATTTGCCGGAAGGGTTTGTTAAAGCGGTTTCTACAGAGCGACACAATGCTGAAGGCTCGCTATCCGCTACTACATTAATCCACGGCGTAAAAGAAATCATCCTTACCGACCGCTATTGGGATTCCCTTGAGGATGACGTATCAGACCGTATATGGGCAATCTGGGGGCAAGCGGTACATTCGCTTATGGAAAGCGAAGGGGAAAACGAATTCACCGAACAGGAAATGGATTATAAAGTAAGCGGCATTACAGTAACGGGAAAAATTGACAATTATGACATGGAGCATGGCATAATCAATGACTATAAAACAGCACCTGTGATAAAAGTCAAGCTTGGCAATTTTTCAGAATGGTACTTGCAGGGAATGATTTACGCATGGCTACTGACAAAAAACAATTTCCCTGCCAAGCATTGCCGCTTTATTGCCCTATTGAAAGACCACAGCAAGCCGGAAGTATTGCGGGATAGCCAGTACCCCAAAAGCCCTGTCTATTTATACGAATTCCCGGTAACCAAGCAAGGGCTTTTCAAAATCGGGGTATACATCAGAAACAAGGTTGAGGAGTATAAGCGCGGCCTTTTGCTTGCAGACAACGATATTCCCCCATGCGCTCCGGAAGAACGNTGGGATAGGCCGCCTAAGTTCGCCGTGATGAAAAGCGGCCAGAAAAGNGCAGTCAGGCTATTTAACACGANGGAAGAAGCNGACCTGTTAGCCAGCGTNAAAGGCGAAAGCCATTACGTTGAATGCCGAAAAGGGGAATCCGTCAAATGCTCGTCTTACTGCTTATGCAAGAATTACTGCAACTTCTATCAGGATTCCGTCTTATCGGCAATATCGGCAAGCAATGAAGCCGATTGCGAACAGTCAGCGGCGTAGGGAGGGCGTATGCGCTTTATAACCAGTAGCGGCGTTCATTTAACAATTTCTCTTGACAAGGGAATTTATATCACGGTGTGGAAAATAACCATGCCCATTATTTTACTTGTTACCCTTTGCGCTTGTGTGTTGCATTGGGTAGGCGTCAAATAAATCCCTTCTTTGGAAGGGATGAATCTGAATTATCCGTATGATTACGGAAAGGAGTTAATCTATGCCATTTGTTGATGCGGAACGTACCCAGCTCTATTTGAGGTGCGCTTTATTCGGGCCTAGCGGAAGCGGAAAAACAATGACCGCCCTTCGCATGGCTAAGGGGATTGCCGATAAATTGGGAGTTCCTTTTGCGGTTATCGACACGGAAGCTCGCTCGGCCACAAAGTATGCCGACAGGTTTGCTTTTAAGGTAGACAACCTCGAAAAGAAAACCATTGAAAATTACCTTGCTTCAATGGAGGAAGCCAAGAAAGCCGGGTATAAGGTGCTTGTTATCGACAGCCTTTCCCACGGATGGAGGGAACTGACAGAGGAAGTTGACCGGATTACCCAAGCGAGCAACTCTAAGAACAGTCTTCTGTCCTGGGGGAAAGTCGGGCCAAAGCAGAAGCGGTTCATCGACGCTATCCTTAATTACCCCGGCCATATCATCGTAACCATGAGGAGCAAGACCGAATGGGTTATCGGCACAGGGGAAAACGGAAAGATCGCCGCTGAAAAGCTGGGCCTAGCTCCCGAACAGGGGAAAGGCATTGAATATGAGTTTGACCTGCTTCTCGAACTCAAGCAAAACCACTATGCCACTATTACCAAGGACAGGACAGGGAAATATCAGGACGTGGTAATTGAAAAGCCGGGCGAGGATTTTGGAATCGCGCTCTATGAATGGCTTGCAAGCGGCAAAGCTGAAAAGCCAGCAACAACGGCGGCCCCGGTAGCTAAAACTGCCAGCAAGCCGAAAAAATCACAAGCCGTGCCTGAGACGCCGAAGCCCGAAAAGCCAGTCAAACCGCTTTCCCTAAAGGAACAGGGTAATGAAATAATGAAGGAAATCGGCGTAGTTATCACAGCGTCAAAAGACGGAGTGCCATACTTTACCGAAGACGAAAAGGAAGAAGCCCGCAAAGTTATCAAGGAAACGCGGCTTGATGAAAAGGGAATAATAGACTTGAAAGACTTTAAAGCCTTTTTGTCGGATGAACTCGCCAAACGGGAATCCAAGAAAGCCGCATAATCCTTCCTTTTAAAACTGAATTACAAAAAATCTTCCCGCACATACCCGATACCGCATTAGGGGTATGCCTAATGCAAGCCTATGCGGTATCGGCCTTCCTAATTTCATTTTAAGGAGCGACACATGATACAGAGCGAGAGCTTAGGTTCCAGGGATGTCAATGAATTGGCTAAAGCGATGGGCGTGCAATACCCTGTCCAAATTTCCAAAGAATTATTGGAAGAGATAATGCCCAACGATTTCTTATTGGGCTTAGGCATCCGTTATTCGGAGCGGCTCAAAGGCATCTTCAGTATTCTGAGGGCGAACCTAATGCCAAGAAGCGACAGAATGAAAGAAGCTTTTCCGAAAGGGTCTCTTGTGGTTCCCTTTGCATTGGCAAAAGGCCCTTTTATTAAGGAAGAATTAATTTCTATTAGGGCAGAGTTAAAGGACGATGGCGATGAGAAGGTAATCTTGCTCACCGTTATTCCCGAAGCAAACTAATTTCAATTTATTTAAGGAGGCGTTAATGAAACGCAAAAAGCCAAAAAGTTTGGCTGACAAATGGAAGGGCGCTTTTTCAAAGGAAAAGGCGAAGGTTCCGGAAGCTGAGAAGCCGGTTAAACAATGCGGGCCAGGGAATAATGGGCCTTCTCTTGCCATTGTTAGGAAAGCCCCGGTTGCTTTCCAGATTTCCCGCATGGAAAACCCGAAGGATTTTGAGCTAATGAGCTTTGTGATCAAGGCTTGTTCGAAAACTGCGGATAATCCGTATATGACGGTTCTCCATGTCGAGCAAACCAGGACCGGAAGCCGCCTTGTAGCTTGCGATGGGCTTAGGCTCCATACCGCAGAAATATCCAAAAAGATAAAGAGCGGCAATTATAAGCCCCATGCCACAAAAGATGCTATCGCCTTGGGGGAGCCTATCGAGGGCGTGAAGTTTCCGGTATGGACGAAGGTGATCCCTGAAAAGCCTGAGAAGCGTGGGGTTATCAACCTTGAGAGTTCTGGCTTAGGCAAAGACCGCAAGGAGGCTGAAAAGCTCTCTATAGCGTTCAAGTCTTTTGTGAATCAGACAGGCAAGACAGTTAATATCCGCTACCTTGAGGATTTATTGAAAAAGGAATGGGTTGTCTACAGCCAAAAAGATGGGAAGCGCGTAATCCTGCTAAAGCCGAAGGAAGGCAAGGCAGGGGAATTGAGTTCAAAAAGCCCGCTTGCGGTTATCATACCGATAGCAGAGGCGGCTTAAACATGGCAAGGCGTTTCCCCCTGAGAAGCAAAAGGCTTCCGCTTAAAGTGGAGGCTTGCGAGGCGGCGTGTTTTGCTTTAAAGCCTTTTGGATTCCACTCAAAAAGCAAAAGCGTCCCGCCGCAGAAACCATTCCGTAACGGATTAATAACTCATCCGGTTATTATCACTTTCCCTGTACGTGCAATGTAAATAGTTGTTTCCCGGATGCCTGAGACAAACTCGGCATCTGGGATTTTTATTTTATAGGAGGCTAATTATGTTTGAGGAATACGATCCTCTATTAAAAATTCCGGAGAATACCAAAGCCGGGATAACCGTGTGTCTTAGTCAAAACGAAGGCGATTCGCCATTCGAGGCCACGGTGTATTTCAAGAAATCTGGCAAAAGTCAGGAAGATTTGCGTAAGGAAGGCGCTATTTCCCTCACCGCTAGCGGCAGGCTCAGGCTAGACATTGGAAAAAACGGCTCAGTTGAAATCTTTGCAGAAAAAACAGGCATATTGAAAGAAGCTGAGGATGATGAATTAGATGGCTCTTTGGAGGGAGATAAAGATGCGATGCCCATACTGTAGGGAACGTATAAAAAAAGGCGCTGTTCTTTGCAAGCATTGTCATTCCGCAATCGGTGATAGTAGTAAAGCATCATTAAACGGCAATGATGAAGGCATCAGGTATTTGCAAAATGGGTTTAACAAAATCTATGCTGAATGCGACACCATAGAAGAAAGGATAAATGAACGGACAGGCTTTATTTTTGTTAAGCATCAGTATTCTTCTGACGAGCTAATTGAGGCTACTGGCAGGATTGAATCGTTCATCGGTAAGATGAAAGACGATCTTGAGCAATGGGAAGCCGCCAAAAAGCTGACCCAGCAGGTAAGGCAGACTTTTAATAATAAAGCCGGAGAAGTTTATCATCGTCTGGAATCTATTAATCGCCTGATTGAAGAACGCGAGCCGACATGGTGGGAAGCAGTCTGCGACGTTTTCCAGCGGATTTTTGAAAAGCTCTTTGCGATTTTTTCAGTTAAGCTTATCGTTGGAAAGCCTAAGACAAAAAGAATAGCGGCTTAACTCTCTTTTATAGGGCCGATCTCATATGGACGGCCCTTTCTTTTTAGGTGAATAACTGTATTGGTGAATTACGCGGTTGCCTGAAGTTTCTCTTGCGGACTTCTGCCTTCGTTCAATTCAAGAAACAGCCTATCAGCTTTCCCATTAAAAAACTGGTTCAAGCACTCATCCTTGGCATTGTAGCCTTTTGCTTTAAGATCGTTGATGATTTGCAGAAGCACTTCTTCTTCTTTTTCCCTGTTTTGTGGGTGGTATTCATCTGGAAAGTTTCTTCTTTTCCAGAAATTGTCGTCAGGGGAAATATGCGATTTTATTTCTTTGAACGCATAAAACCAGTCTTTCTTTGTGCCGTCTTCATATAAGACTTGAAAAAATGCCTCGATTATATAATCATAGGGGGGAATAAAAGCCGCTAGGATTTTTTTCTTAATCGGCATAAACGTTTCCTCTAGGATAAATTCTATATCCGTTGACGGCAATGATTTGGGCATATAGGCCAAAAAATATTCGCTGCTGTCATACCCTTCCACCTTAATATCCCTACGAACCATAACCATAAAGCGCCTCCATATAATAGTTTTTCATCAGTAAAAGCATTGGCAGCTTTCTTCTCTGATAATAAAGCTTACCATGACTGCACCGACTTCTAGTGTCGGTGACAATTATTTTTTTATTTTATTTTATATGTGCTTTACTATGGCTAAAGCTCCTATCAGAAGAAAGAATCGAAATGTCTTTCGGCTAGGATATACTTATCACTATTGGCAGTTTTAGGTATTAATGGACATGGTTTCTATAAAAAAGAAACATTGGAGTTTTTAGACATTTATACATCATATTTGTAACCATTTTTATCAATAAATATGAAATCATTTTTGAACTCATTAAATTTAGTTAAGGCAATAATCCAGTCAATGGATGCCCATATACCAAATCCACCAAGGGAGATAAACTTAAGAACGCCAAGTCCTACTTGCCCTCTCATAAATCTATCAACGCCAAATACACCAAAAAAGAATGTCCCAATCCATATAAAAACATATTTATCAATACGTTTCTCCAATTTACCTCTCCTTAGAATAAGATTATCCAAAAGATAAAGCATTGACCGCTTTATTCTTTTATTAAAATTGTAATATGCTTGCACCGACTTCTGATGTCGGTGGTAATTTTTTTATTTTTTTGTTACAATATGGTTTTCGCCATGGTTAAAGCCACAATCAGGAACAAGAGGTGGAATGTCTTTTGGCCGGGCAGTATTATGAACTATTGAGTATCCTATTATCTTTTTTATTGAATGTATAATATTCCTTAAATAATCCATACTATTGCTCCTCAAATCGATTTTTGTTTTACTTTATCCCATTCTTAAATTTTTTTAAACTGACTGTTTTATCTCTCAGATTTAGGTAAATGATATGATTTAACCCATTTTTTATCAATAAATAGGAAGTCCTTTTTAACTTTTCCTAATTTTAATAAAGCAATGATCCAATCAATGGATGCCCAGACACCTAACCCACCAAGAGTAATAAATTTGAGAATACCTAGTCCTACTTGTCCCCTCAAAAACCTGTCAACGCCAAATACACCAAAAAAGAATGTCCCCACCCATGTATAAAGATACTTGTCAATCCGTTTTTCCATTTTTTTTCTCCTTACATCGCCTTTAACAACAAAATTCTTTGAACGTTTTATAATATATCTTATGGCATCATCAAAATTTCCAAAACGTGCATATTTAGATCTAGATTGTGTCGCTTGTAGTTCAAAATGAACTAATACATTTTCTTTATTTTGTGTCATCATATTAAGCGGAGAATCTATAATACTGCATATTGTTTTGAATGTGATAATATCATTTTCGTTAATATTATTAAGCAAAGAATAAGGAATGTATTCTGGAAAATCAAATAACCATTGATCATTTTCATATCTAATTGAATGTACATGAGATTTGCAAATTGTATCTTCGATTGTATCAATAAAAATATTAACCCATTTTGTTTTAAATTTTGAATACTTTATATTATTTAATTGACATAAAATTCTACCTTTTTCTATATTATCTAATTTATAAAATTTAATATTCTTTCTATTTTTTTTATATTCATAATGAGTTAATAATGGATTTGTTATAACACAAAATTTGCCCTTAAAATGTATTTCTTTCAATGCTTTTTTTTCTATAGATTCACAATGATTGCATCCGTAATCAGTAACAAGAAGTATATTGTTATTAAGACATACAGTACTCTGCATTTTATAAAAGTTTTTCATCATACACCATTAGTGTTTTACATCTCTTTTACAATTCGGCTTATACGGTACGCCTTCTTTTATGCAGTTTTCGATGATTTTAATTATTTCCGATTCTGGAGCAGAAGGAATCAAAAATAATGGAAAATTTTCTTTAAAGACGCGGACATACTTTTTGGTTAGTTCATCAACTTTATTCATTTGAAGACCTCACTATTTCTTGGAAAATTTTGTATGTTTCAGGAAAATACTCCTTTATTGTATTTAAGCTACCCTTATTACATATTGATGCCGAGAACATCTCAGCAAAAATTTCAATTCCATTGTCATATTTCTTCCAGTATTCCTTCCCATGACCAATGCTAAGATTAATTTCTCCATTTGTTGCACCTTCAAATATATCAGACAAGTCCCCTCTTTCCATTAAAGGGATTTTTTCCATTAGCTCTTCACTTATTTTTTCGCAAGCTTCCTTAGTAGAGACTGAATGACCTAAATCCTGTTCCATTTGAAGACGATAATCTTCAATAAAAGTAGCGGCTTCGCTTTTCGCGGTTTTACCTAATAAGCCATCTTTATAAGTTTCTGAATATCCTTTAGAAATATCACCGTTTATTTTTTCGTTTATTCTGAAATCTATGTTATGCCCAAACTCATGAAATGCTACTTGATATGGCGATTCATAGTTATTGCCTCTTCTGCAATCATTTATATTGATGGTAATAGCCTTTGTATCTGGATCATAAAAAGCTTCCCAGCCATCATAATGTGGATCATCTACCAAAATGTAATTTCTATATTTATACCATAGTTTCTGTATCTCCTTTTCTGGACCCTCAACTATATCTTCAATAGTGTTGGCTATTGAATCTCCATAAGCATCTCGTATTGAAATAGCATCATATTTTTTTTCCGTCTGGCACTTATAATAAATGTGTTCTTTAAGCTCAGAAATTATTTCAGAGTGCTTTTGTGAATCTTCCTCTGCATTGAATTCTTTTTGTTTCCTTGATAATTCGTTCATACAGCCTCAATCATAGTATCCACGGCGGTATACAAGGATAGATTCAATTCTTCGTTTGTCAGGAATATAAGTGGAAATACCAAGGCTTTCAATAATAACACCAGGCCCATTCTTTTTATAGTCAAGTTTCTTCTCTTTTATAAATTGTAATAATTCATTGTATGACATAGAAAACAAATTTCTACCATCATAAACAACCTCGTTTTCATCAAAGAACTCAACCGCTTCAACTTTGCTATCTTTATCATAATAAACATGACAGAATTTGAAATCATCTGTCGTTTTTTCGCTCGATTTCGTTTTTTTGAATTCCTTGTATTCTCCCAATAGTTTTCTGACAGATTCTCTTGTTGACTGGAACGAAATATCACCTACTTTATTATAGGGAATAATTACAAATTTAGACACGACCTTCCTCCTGTAGCTTTTTAGCATATTCTACCGCTTCGGCGATTTCTTTGTCATATTTATCACCGAATTTATCATGTATATCATCAATATCCATTTGTAGTGCTTCCATGAATTTGCCATCTTTAATCAAGTCTGCTTGTTTTTGGCGGTATTCTTCCGCTTCTTTAGACATACCACAGCTTGCAGTTTGCCTGTGATCTTTGTAATCCATAACGATTGCAGGACCGTCTTCTCTTGGCAATTCCGTTGCCGAATCCGCTGGCATATGATGGATTTCATAATCAGGCCACCCAAATCCAGCTTCTTTCAAATCACCATAGCTTCCACCTCTAGGTTTGTCTGTTTCCTTCGTGTCTGTCAAGGTAGATGGTTCTTTACCACTGTCAGCATATTGCTTTATGCTATCTGTACCGTGTTTAAATTCAGGATAAGATGTATTCCGATCCCTATTCAATACATCCTTAATGCCTTGAATTTTTTCATCCAGATTTATTGTTGCATCCTTTAAATCAATTGGCGAATTAGGAACTTCAGCAAATGAAGAATAATTAGGAATTTCACCTGGCATTAAAAACCTCCTTATGTATATAATTATTCATATTTTTATTCATATTCTTAACCACCCTTTTTTGTTAAAACATACTCACGAATTACACATTCTGCTAAATTGTATTGTAGATCCGGGTATTTATTAAAACAAATTATTTTAGGTTTTATTGAATCACGAAAAGCAAGGGCACGTTCTTTATTAGTAAGGACATCTTTAATTGCATCTTCGGTAGAATGGTATAATCCACCTATTACATGATAAAGTTCTCTTGTTAATTCCTTTGGCATGACTTCTTTTTCAAAAAAATCTAGAATTTTAACTTTTAGCCTTGTTTCAATATTTGACTTATAAACGTCAATACGAAGCTTCTCAAGATTCTGTTCTGGAGCGTTATCAATTAAATTAGAGAATAATTGAAAAACGATTTTTCGCTTTAGTAGTTCATCGTCATCATCTTCAAGGATTGGCAGTATTGAAGAATCAGCTTTGTAAATGAATTCTTCCTTCTTCTTGCCATTAACGTCATACGAAAAATCATTTATCTTGCATAAAACTGGCTGTATCCAATCGTTTTGGTAAACGGCGGCAACTCCGCATGGAAGTTTTGCAAGCTCTTCAATTTGGTCATCGTTCAAATTTGCTGCTTTCCCCACAAGTTCCCTGTCTCCCTTATCGGGCAGACGCAGAATAATTTTAGTATTGGTATTGCGGATGACTGACATATCAAGCAATCCGGGAGCCTGGTCCGCGATAATAAAGCCTTCACCGTAAGTTCGCATTTCCGAAATGGCATTCGAGAGCATTTCTACCGATTTACCCAAAAGATACGCTGAATCACTACTTTGTTCGCTGGATGTGCGTTTTAGAAGATTGTGGGCTTCTTCGAGAACGGTAATGTGCCTCAAGGGACAATTCATTTCCTCGCCAGTCATGCGGTATTCTTGGAGTTTCATGACAAGCAACCCCATTATTAGAGCTTTGGTTTCCATTGAACCAACACGACTCAGATCAACAATGACATTACTGTCAAAAAGTTCCTGATTAGACAATTCTTCATTGCAAAAAATAACGCCATTTATACCGTTGGTTAAAGATTCTAGACGGGTAATTAATGCCCCTTTATAATTTCCCTTGTTCTCGTCTCCGTATTCTGAACTGTCAATGATTTTGCGAATATTAAAAACAATATCGCCAAATGTCGGAAAAAGCCTTTGCTGATAATTCTTCTCATATTTGTTTTTTGACTTTTTCAAATCCCAGCCAGATTCTTCATAGGATTTTTCAACGCTCTTTTTTAGTACCGCGGGCATTGCCGCATACATAGGCCAGCAAACATTGAAAATCTCAATGAGGCGATCCAGATGCTCAAGGATATGGATTTTTTCCGGAAATGCGAAGGGATTTATCCTTAACAAGGGGCTTATGTAAGGGTTTGTCCCGTAAACTTTAACCCCATTCTCTTTTCCGAAGATGCTTTTGTATTCGCCTTTGGCAGGTTCGATTACAAGGAAAGGAATGTTGTAAACATTCTTAAGCTGATTAAGAATTTCATAAGAAGTGTTGCTTTTTCCCGATCCAGTCGAACCTGTAATAAATGTATGCATTGTAAGAGAGTCACGGGCAAGGCGCATTTCTTTTCCGGTTTCAGTCCCCATATTGAAAACCTTTCCGAGAAGAAAATTGCGTTCATCTTCTACACACCTGTATTTTACAGTTTCCTTACCAAATTCTGTGTGTTCAATAACAGGGAAGCCGCTTACAGATTTTCTTGGAAGGCCCATGTGGATGGCAAGCTCATTTCCACTGATGAGCGATGCGGCTGTAACTGGGACTGTTGGCGTTGCGGGATATTCAAATACTGGATGAATAAAATTCGTTATATATTCACGCAGTATTGGAAGCTGGTCTTTATTACCACGCCCCCAAAAGTTAATCGCTGATGTTTCAACGCCGGAATTTTCGCCTTTCATCAAAGCTTTATAAGTTCCCGCCGCCATTTCTGCTGTTTCCTGGCTATCGGATAAAAAGTAAGCCGCGCACTCCCACATACCAAGGCTTTCGCACTCATTAATGCGTTTTAGCTGTAAATCAATCCGTTCAAGCGTATTGAGAATGGATTTATCTTGCCTTGTTAATTGCATATTATCGCTCATGCCAGATGTTAATCCTTTTGTATTCGTTGCTGATTCATTTATACTTTCATTAACTGAATCTGACTCTCCATAAGTTTCAGATGTATTCTCGGTGTAATTCTCACTTGTAGATGTGCCTTTTGTTTTAGTTGAAGGAGTAATAGCGCCTAATCCTAGTTGCCCGGCCATTATTGCTCCAGCCGCAATAAGGCTTGCCGCGCCCGTAAGTGGGGCGGTTACAATACTTGCTATACCAAGAAGCGCCGTACCTATACCTTTGACTGATGCCCAACCATCTGGCTTTGTAGTTGATTCATTAAAAGTTGTTCCCTTTGAATAGCTTGTGCCTTTTTGTGTTGATCTATTAGTTGAATGTGAAGATCCTCTACTTGAACCGCTAGAAAATGCTTCAGAAATACTTAATGCGGAATTTGTTCCGTAACTTAATTGCATAGTTGCGAAAGGCGAAAGATTAGTAAAAATCATCTCGTAAGCGTGACGTGCTTCAGCTAATTGTTCAGCCGGTGTGCTTTTTGCTAAGATAACAGCAGTATATCGCTGGCCTTGCATGGCAAGAGCGAGTTTTTCAAGCCCTTGGATAAATCGGTCATTGTCTGTAAATTCATCGTCTTTGTTTTTTGCGACACAGGAAACAGAAGCGATGTTTTTTGCTTGAATATTTTTTATAAAATCTTCAGCTTCTGAGTCAAGTAAATCTTGAGTTTTTACCCCGGGGAACTGACCACAAAGCGCGTTTCTCAATGTGTCTTTTAATGATTTTGTTGTACGCTTGTCATCAAGCGAGCGGACACCCATATAAAAGTTTGTTTCTTTACCGTTGCTATCAGCGATAATGAATATACCACAGTTAAGGTTTTGAACAGAGTTAAAAACAGATGCGAATTTGTAAGTGGAATACTCATTTTTTTGATAAACTATTTCGTTTATCTTAAAAAGGCGTATATCCCCAATATTCTTCAAACTGTTGTCTAAAGGAACAATTTCCCATTTTGTCAGTTGTGTCAAATAGTTTTTTAATACAATGTCACCTACAAGTTTACTTGCTTCTGCTAGCTGTTTTTGCAACATCTCATATTCCGGTGCTTTGCTTTTTGGGCTAGAGATTGTATTAGGAATAGGTTTTCCTAATTCATTTTTTCTTTGATCGTTAAAATCACTCATGTTTTCACTCTCCATTCGTTACAATAGCGACAACAGCGCCCACTACAACGGCGCCAACAACAACACCAACTATGACTGAACCTCCTGCAACTCCGGCTATTGTGCCGCCGACTACACCGCCTCCAGCAGCTCCAACTGCGATTTTTATACCACGATCTGAGATAATTCTGCCTTCATATTCATCTTGTTTTTTCTGCTCTTGATAGCTGTTTCTATTTGATTTATATGGCCTGTTTTGCCTGTCTTCGGTTTTCTCTGTTGAAGTTGACTGCTTGGAACGAGAAGCGACAGGTCGTAAATGCCTCACTACATCCTTAAGATGGTCTATCCTTTCATGAGAAAAGTTACCAACGACTTGTACCATTAGCTTGTTCATATAATCGTCATTCCATGTGGAGTTATCAATATTTAACTCGCGTCCGTCATGAGCTTCATACAACCCCCTAATGTTTCGAGCCAACATATTCATTTCATTAAACTCTATGAAAGTAGGGTCAACGAGTAGACTGTCTTTCATCATAATGCGTATGCCTTTAACATCTTCCGTTAAAACAGCATTTTTAAATGTATCTGTGATAGCCATAGTATTCCTCCTTAAATATCAAGAATCTTTTCTACTTTTGACTTTATTTGTTCAAGCCACAATAACTTACTTTCTGTTTCTCTAATGAGCTCATCAACATTTTCTTTATCGGTAGCGCATCTTTCAAGTTCATTAAGTTTTGTTTTTAGTATGCTATCAAGGCGCTCAAATTCTCCTTTGAATATGTCTGCGATTTTTTTTGATTGGTTTTTTGCATACTTTATAGCTCCGTCACCATTTTCAGAAAGATTCCTTTCTATAGGACTGATAAATTCTTGTGCTAGTTTACTGCCCGTAACGACATCTACATCTTTATACTTTTTTCTGTAATAACCGTCTTCTTGAAACCAAGTCCACGGTTTGTACCATTTCTTATCATAGTTTTTAATATATTCTTCGCCATCCTCGACTGTCTTAGTTGTGACTAGTTTGCGTATCGAAAAATCATCGTATATAGTGCTTCCGCTCATAAGCTTTAACGGTTCTATTTTAAATTCAACTAAATTTTTAATATCAATTTCTTCAGCTAGTGATGCAAGCTTATTCCTATAGCCATTAAGCAATGCCTTACTAGTGTCTTCTAGATTGGATCTAATGAGATTGTCTAATTCCACCTCAAATTCAGGCTCTAGCTTTTTAGAAAACTTTTTAAGACGTTCTACTTCATCAAAAGCATCCTCTTTATCGAGTTCCATTTCGCGTAAATCATCAAATCTCTTTGTAATACGGGTCTGAAACTTTTGTATAATTGTTTCAACTAATTCCTTAGAATCATCATTGACTTTTTTAACAGCATCATCGACTGATTTTTTGAAATTTTTAGCTCCTTCTGCACTGTTCATTTTAGCACGTATTAAGTCAATATGTTTGACGATCTTGTCGCTTTCTTCTTGATGAGTGGCTAGAATACGTTTATTTTCTTCTTCAACGCCTAGAGAACGAAGTCTGTTCATAAAAGTTTCAACAATATTCGTGATTTTAGCCGTCTTAGCGTACTTTTGAACATACTGGCGGATTGCCGCTTCAATAGAAACAACGCCCGTGTGAATTAGCGCTTCCATTTGATTTTCGTTTTCAGGGCCTTTATATTTGGACCGTGTAGTATCAAGCTGTCCTTTTATTTCGCCTTGAATACTGGCGGGAAGCGCAGCATATGTCTCGAAATGTAGAGCATCATTTCGATTAAGCTTTTTAACTTTAATTTCAGTTTCGTCAATGCTATCTACATCAATATCTGATTTACTCAAAATCATACGAATATTGAGTGCGGGTAGAGCCGCCGCAGGAAACAAATTAGGGTTTATCACTCCATGGTTTTTTAAATATGAGCGCACCTTCTCTAAAGTCTGGTTTGTATCTCCATCCTCTTTTTTACGGTCATCAAGTTTGTTCACAACGAAAATAAAACGGTCTTTTGACTGCTTTCCACCGACAGCCATGCTCTCAGCAACTCGCTTTAATAAGGAGTTATCATCATCAGTACCGAATTCGCCTGTCATTATATATAAAACAAGCACTTTTGATGACTCACTAAGGAATTCGCTTTGTACTTTCCTATGGCGTTCGTTGCGAGCATTATTTGGCCCGGGAGTGTCAATTAAGACAAGCGAAACATCTTCAGACGATACAAACGGAATGTTCCCAAAAACTTTTATAACGGATACATTTTCATCTTGGTTAAGACGATCCATGATGGATAAGGTCAATTTCTCATGCGTTTCAATTAAATGATTTTCCCTATCATAGACTTCTGCCCTAAAAGGTATATTGTCACTGGAAGTATCTTTTATTCTAGTAATGATCGCCGTACAAGCTTCCTGCTTTGAAGGCATTAGCTTTGAACCGAGCATTGCATTAATAAGAGTTGATTT
>JGI20170J14366_1000128_pt1 | contig 26495 bp, 22 predicted proteins | sample TergutNc150P3_FD_14366 | JGI IMG/M metagenome (IMG submission 14366) | reverse complement strand
AGCTGCTCGGCGACCCAGGCAAACGAATACAATCCGTTCTGGCTTGTAATGAACTGCGGCACAACCATCAACGTATGCCTTAACGGCGGCGCATTTGACCCAGCGGACTATGTCTGCACCAACGGCGCAAAACGCACGGTTGACATAAACAGAGACTACTACAACAGAGGCGGCTACAACTCCAATATCGATACCCTCCTCAACGGCGTTAACCAACCTGACAAAGCCACTAGCGTTACAGTCGGCGGCTCTGCTTCTAGTGGCACCGGCAAGGAAAACACTTTCCAGAGCATAACATCCGGCATTCTCCTGCCCAAAAAGGCTTTCATATGCAACGAAACCACAGGCAATGTTCCCGCTGCCACTGATGCTCAAAACACATATTACGATCCGAACAAGCAGTTCTGCTACGCCAGCAACGCCCCCGCCTACACCGATGGCGGTGTTGCTCCGTACAAGCTGAAAGACTTGTGCGGCGCGAATGACTTCTTAGCCACTAAGAAATTCTGCTTCGTGAGCAAAACCGGGTACAAGGTTGTGGTCAGCCTTTGCGGCGGCACCGGCGGCACCGGCGGCACCGGTGGCTTCTCGTTCCTATACAACCAGTTCTGCCAGACCGATAGAACCGACCTCCTCAGCAACGGCGACTTCGGCGGCAACACCTACATCACCGGATTTAAGCGCTACAACGACAACGAATCCAAAGTTATGCCTCTCTGCGGCAGTAATGAATGGACCGGCAAGATAATCACGGATGCGAATGACGAGATTTTAAACTACAACGCCGGAAAGTATTACAACAACCATTCGTCAGCACAGGAGTATGGTGCCAAATACTTCCCGCATCCCACCGGCTTCGCCACAGGCAAGGGAACCATCGTCGGCGGCAAGCAGATATGCGACACGGACGGCATTGTGAAAACCCAGTGCGGCATTCCTACTGTTGAAAATTCAGGTGGTTCCACCGCCACCTGGGTGAACAACAAGATATTGACTTTTGACGCACGCACGCAGTTCTGCCGCGATGACATCAAATACACAGACGGCGTTGCTTACGCTCAAAAAGTTGAAGTGCAAAACCTCTGCCGCAAAACAGACTCAACCTACGCAAACAACAACGGCGGAAACCCCTTTGACAGCAAAGACTATTTCTGCGACAACACGGATGGCAAAGTCAAGAGAAAGTGCTTGAATGACTTCTATGAAGAGACAACGCAATTCTGCTACAAAGAAGGTAATACTCAGATCGCCGTAGGAACCAAGTGCAAAGTAAATCCTGCGGCCACAGGAGCCGTCGGAGACCCCATCACGTACCTCCCTGCGCAGTACGACCCGAGAAAGCAGTTCTGCACATGGAAGATAGTCAGCATTGAAGGTCAAAACGGCTCATGCACGGATAAAACCAAGTTGCAGTTCCTTAGCGGTGCTAATCCCTCTGGCGGCTCTGTTGGCACCAGTAGTTGGGCAAGCTTTAGCCCTCCTGCTGTTGTTGGTAGTACTCTTGGTACTCCAGTTGGAGTAAATGTTATTCAAAATACTCCTTATGCCACCAATTACTTCCCCGCTTGCTATAATGACAAAGATATTTCTGCGGAGGGGAGAAACGGCGCAGGCAACTACGCCTATGAGGAAGTTCCGGAAGATATGTGCAAAGGCAACATCAAGTACAACCAGGGCGGCTGGCTATGGCAGTCCTGCCTTGTCACCGACAAGACAGACAGAACCAAGGATCTATACCAGCATTGCGGTGAGGGCGAAAGACCAAAAGCCGACTTCACCGGCTGCGAACAGATAGCAGAACGCAATGCTACGGGAACCTGCCTCTCAACCGAAGTAAGATACTGGGATGGCAATTGCAAAGCTTCAGCATCCGGCACTCCCGCCCCAAGCGACTGCTATGTATCAGGTGCTGCTATACCAGGTGCTACACTTACCACCAACAGAGTATGCTCCTGCCAAGGCTTTTACGCGATAGATGACGGATCTGCTCCAACCAAGTGCCGCATACCAGGCTTCGGCGCCACTACCGCCGCTCCTCTTTGGTGCGATTACTCAAAAGTCAGAGCCCCAGGCGCTACTGTAGATAACACTGGCTGCCTCACCAATGCAGCAACTTGCACGGGAACATCAATAGGCGGAGAAGAAAGCGATGGAATATGTTTCTGCACAGTAACTGGCTTCACCAGCTGGGATGATGTAAGAGGCTCCTCCCCCACCGCCAAAGGATGCGTAAATGCAAAAAAATGCCTGGCAGCAGCACCAATCCTGAACGCAGCTGGCGACCAGTGCGTAGTAGCTTGCAATACCACCACACCGCTCAACGTAGCTGGCGACCAGTGCGTAGGTTCTTGCTCACTGCTCAACGTAGCTGGCGACGCTTGCTTAACAAGTTGCCCAGCTGGTAAGCCGCTCAACCTGGCCAAGAACCAGTGCTTGGATGCTTGCCCCAGCACACAATGGACCAATACCGCCTCCAACGAATGCGAAGCCAAGAAAGATTGCTCAGCAGCCGGTGCTGGCTCGGCTGGAAATTGGGAGAACGACAACACATGCTCATGCGCCTCCGGATCCTGGACTGATGCTGATTCATGTCAATAATAACCAACCTACGATAACCAACAACACATAACCTCCCCTGCCCCCTTCGCGAAAGCGGAGGGGGCTTCGGGGTTTACGGGGGCATGGAGTTTTTGTATATTATAGGCAGAGGCGGTTGAGGTCTACGGATTAGAGATTCCGACCGGGTCTCAATCGCCTCTTTTTGTACCTCTTAGGATTTCAGCTAATCTACTATATTTAACATCATCAGCAATTGAGCTCTTTGCTTTCATAAATACTTCTTCTGGCGTTCCTTTGAATACGTTTTGGTCATAATATATTTCTTGTTCAACGCTCCCAACCGTGCTAAGTATTGTATGAGATTCGCCGTCTATATTTACTCTTGTAATATAATAGGAATAATTGCTAAACTTGGCATTATTCTTTTCCGGCTTCATTTCCGCTAAAAATTGCATATTTTCCACTATCTGCGGAACATAGGCTATTATCTTTTGGTATGTATAGCCGTCCCTAAAATGGCTTGTAATTTTTTGCGCGCTTTGCTTTGAAATAGTTATATCATTGCCGGTATCTAAATTCTTGATTTTTCCTCTAAACTTTCCGAGTATAAACTCTTTTATAGACTTTCCATTATTCAATTCATACTTCCCTTCATAAGCCTCCCCCGCAAGCTCCACCTCGCTTGCGCAAATAATACGATTTATGCGTTCTTCAAGAGTCATGATTTTTTTGCCATTTACGAACCCCATTGACAAAATCTTTAAATTTTTCTATATTTACACCCACGGCTCTGTAGCTCAGTTGGTAGAGCGTCGGACTGAAAATCCGTGCGTCAGCAGTTCAAATCTGCTCGGAGCCATTAAATAACAGCAATCCTTTCAAATACATTCCTTCTGGGAATGAACCCAGCACTGGGTGGTCTTGTGCTTGCCTAAAGCTTTCCAAAATTTGCACTTGGCGTTTTGCGTCAACTGCGGCATCTGCTATTATCTTTTGGAATAATTCGGCGCTTATATGCCCGCTGCAACTAAATGTGGCTAGCATTCCGCCTGGGGCTAGAAGTTTAATCGCTAGCAGGTTAATATCTTTGTAGCCCTTTGCCGCCTTTTCCACTTGGCTTGTTGATTCTGCGAATTTAGGCGGGTCTAAGATTATTAGGTCAAAGGTTTCGCCCTTGTCCCTGCATTTGCGCAAGTGGGTGAATACATCTGCTTCTGCATATTCAATTTCTGCACTTTCCAAGCCGTTCAGCACGGCATTTTGCTTTGCAAGCTCAATAGCAGAGGCAGAAACATCAACTTGCCTAACATACTTTGAGCCTCCCTTTGCGGCAAACAAGCCAAAGCCGCCGGTATAGCAAAAGCAGTTCAAAACTCGTTTGTTTTTTGCAAGCTCGCCAATTCTTTTTCTCGCATTCCTCTGGTCTAAATAATAGCCAGTTTTGTGCCCGCTTTGCAAATCAACCAGAATTTTCAGCCCATTTTCTTCTATTTCAACCGCATTTTTAGGAACTTCGCCCGCTAAAATTTTTACCTGCGGCTCCAAGCCCTCTTTTGCGCGAACACCGCTATCTGAACGCTCAATAATACCTTTGCAAGCTGGAAATATCTCTCTTAAACACTCAACTAAAATTCCCCTGAAAATTTCCCATCCGGCAGAGAGCAACTGAACGCTTAAATAACTCGCATAATAATCAATTATGCAACCTGGCAAAAAATCATTTTCCGCATTTGCCAAACGAAACGCATTCGCTCCATTTGGCTCAAAGCCCATAGCCCTGCGGCTCTCCAAGCAACGCTTTAATTTGCGGATAAAAAAATCCTTATCTATTTTTTCTCTCTCGTCAAAACTCCAAACCCTTGCCCTTATCTGCGAATTTGGCGAATACGCACCCCAAGCCAAAAAATTACCCTTGCTGTCAACAATTTCAACCGTCTCGCCAAGTTTTGGGTTTCCGCTCACTTTATCCACTGCGCCGCTGAACACCCAAGGGTGAAGGCGCAGCAGGGATTTTTCGCGAGAAGGAAGAAGGGATATACGCACTATATATAAATCAACCTATTCAGTTTTGCTCTATACTCCCAAGTTAGCTCGTGCTTTGGGCCGAGAACGGAGAACAAAGTTATCATAGCTTTTTTCGCCTTGCCCTCTTTGTCTTGCTTGTTTTCAATAAGGTCTAAAAATGAGTCCAGAGCTTCTTTGTATTTATTTTGGGCTGCCAATTTATAAGCCTTGTCGTAAGGGGGCTTTGCATCTTCGTAAAATTCCATCAACTCCAAAAGGGATTTTGATTCATTGTAAAAATCATCTCCTTCCTTTATGTTTTGCAATAAAGTTTTTGCCTCTTCTTTTTTGCCAGCCATAACTTTTGCTTTTGCTAGCAGGTAGCAAACTTTTTTGTTGCTCGCATTTTTTTCAAATAATTTTTGCAGAATTTTTATAGCCGCATTTGCCTGCCCCAAATTCAGATTCTCTTCGGCATTTAGCAGCAGGCTTTCTTCTTCCGATAGAAAAAATGGCAAAATCTGTTTTTTTAGCTCCGCTTCGGGAAGAGCTCCATTTATGTTGGCTACTATTTGCCTGTCTTTGAAAATGCGAATATCGCTTATTGCGCTTATGCGCAGGTAAGCTGCAAGCTGCTGGTTGTTTGGGTCTTCTGGGTCTAGCTTTGCTATGGTGAATTTCAATTCGCCGGCTAGCTTTTCCAAGGCAGGCGATACCTCAAAAGCAACCGCAATGGCTTTTTCCGCAGAGCCATTTATTACAATTTGCTCAAATGTTTCAATATCAGTTTGAATTACAGGCATTGGGAAAATATAGTAAACCTACGGAACAGGGTCAAAGCCGCCTTTGCAAAAGGGCTGGCATCGCAAGATTCGCCATATTGTGAGCAAAATACCTTTTATAGCACCGTGCTTTTCCAATGCTTCTATGGCGTAATTTGAGCAAGTTGGGTAAAACCTGCAACAGCCCCTAAAAAAAGCCGGATGCACTTTTTGATATAATTTTATAAGTTTAATCAACATAATTCAAGCACCAGTTTCCAAGCATCTTCCATCAAAGCTTCCCACTTTGGCTCTGTTTGGCTCATTTCAACAATAGCCATAATCCAAACGGGTGATTTGAAGTTTTTTGCTCCTTTAAATAACACAGAACGCAAAATTCGGCGGCATTTATTGCGAAAAACGGCATTTCCGTTTTTCTTTTTAACAACAAAACAAAATCTGTTGCAAGCATCGGGTGCAGGCATAATTTTAAGACTTAAAAGACCAAGCCTTAGCCTTTTGCCCTTAGATGCTACAATATTATAAGAATCCTGCGAGGGAAAGCGAAAATTCCTAAGCGTGCCCAAAACTAATCTAGCGGTTATTTTTTGTATAACTCATCACTTATGGTGAGCCTTTTTCTGCCTTTGGAGCGGCGAGAGCTTAGTACGTCTCGACCCCAGCGGTCTTCCATGCGGTGCCTAAAGCCGTGTTTGTTGGCACGTTTGCGATTATGTGGTTGAAAAGTCCTTTTCATAGGGTTTAAATATAGAAAAATTTGGAAATTTTGTCAAGGAAATGCAAAATTTTCTAAATTACCCCCATGAAAACCACCTTTGAAATAATTAAAATGTCTCTGGGCGACCCTGTCACCATAGCCGTGCTTTTAATTTTATCCTGTTTTTCGCTGTTTGCTTGGGGAATAATATTAACAAAATACTTTTCGCTTAAAAGCAAAATGAGCGCAAATATTCGTTTTTACAAAACTTTTGAAAAAATAAAACACTTTGCAGAAGTGGAGAATGTTTCCATAGCTGCACAAGAATGCCCACTTAGAACCATAACAGATGCAGTGCTTGAAGAAGCTAGAAATTTAAGCCCCTTTGTTAGCGTTGAAACTCTTAACCCACGCTCAGAAATGCTGGAAGATACCATACAGCGCGAGGTGGAAGCGTGCAGGCTTGCAGATGATGGCAAACTCTCTTTTTTGGCAATGGCTTCTAACGTTTCGCCCTTTTTTGGGCTTTTTGGAACCGTTTGGGGCATTATGCAGTCTTTTTACGAAATTGGAATGCACGGCTCGGCAGATTTAAGCGTTGTTGCCCCAGGCATAGCGGTTGCCTTGGTGACCACCGTTGCCGGTTTGCTAGCGGCCATTCCAGCCTCCATTGCATATAACTACTTTGTTTCGCGCAATAGCCGGCAAGAAATTTTTTATTACAATTTTGCCTCGCGCCTGCTCAGTTTATTCAAGCGCGGTGATTTGCTCGCCATAGAAAAAGTTTTCACAGAAAGAGAAACAGCCAGAAGATAATTATGAAAAGAAGCCGAGGAAAATCACTGAACCAAGAGATGAACTTGACCAACATGATAGATGTTGTTTTTGCCATCTTGATAGTTTTCTTAATATCTGCCCCTCTTATGAGCCAGGGCATAAAGGTGGATTTGCCAAATGCAGAAGCTCCTACCTTGGAGCAGAAAAAAATGCTTAAAATTTCCATAGACAGAAAAGAAAAAATTTCCATTGAGGATATGGAAGTGCCCATAAACGATTTTGATGAGATTTTCAAATCGCTTTGGAAAGACGATGTGCCTGTGGTGATAAATGCAGATTCATCTGTGCATTATGGCATTGTTATGAAAGTTGTCTCTTTGGTTCAGGTTGCAGGTGTTAAGCAACTCGGTTTTTTAACCTTAGAAAGAGATGAAAAAAAGCAGAAGAGGAAAAGATGAAAGGAATTTACGAATTTCAAGGAAAAAAGCCCCTTGTTGGCAAAGACGTATTCATAGCTCCGGGTGCCCGTGTTATAGGCGAGGTGGAGCTTTCGGATGATGTTTCCATTTTTCACAATGCTGTTTTGCGCGGAGATATAAACAGCATAAAAGTTGGGAAAAACTCAAACATTCAAGACAACTCAACTGTGCATTTGGCAAGCGATAAAGGCGTGCTCATAGGACAGGGAGTGACTGTTGGCCACAATGCCATTATCCACGCCTGCACCATTGAGGATTACTGCATCATCGGCATGGGTGCTTGCGTGATGGATGGAGCCGTAATTGGCCACCACAGCATTGTTGGCGCCTGTGCCCTTGTGACCAGCGGCAAAGAATTTCCCCCTTATTCCCTTATAACCGGAAGCCCAGCGCGCAAGGTTAGGGATTTGACAGAGGATGAAATTAAACACTGCGAGTGGAGTGCGGAAAAATATGTGGATGTTAAGAATCAGTTTTTGGAGAAAACCTAGCAATCCGCAAAAACCTGCACTCACCCTTAACCGCCTCATAAGCATTCACCGCGCTTTCCAAAGAATAAAATATGGAGAAAACGCTGGCTCCGCTGCCAGATAGCAGAGATTTGCCTCCGCAGGCATTTAGTTTTTGCTCTAGGAAGTTTATAAGGGGATATTTTTTCAGTACCGTATCTTCAAATTGATTGTATAAATTGTTTAACGGATCCATATTTTTCACAAAGTTCTGCCAAGGAAGGTCGCCTGCGGGAATAACGTCTTTATAGGCATCGGCTGTGGGAACTACGCATTTTGGCGTGGCTAAAACTATGCAACAATCGCTTTCTATTGCATTTTGCGGAGTTAAAATATCGCCAATGCCAGTTGCAAGTGCTGCCCCGCCTTTCACAAAAAAGGCAATGTCGGCACCCAGGCTTGCTCCTATTTCTTCCAATTCTTCTGAACTCGCTTTCAAACCCCACAGTTTGTTCAAAAGCCTGAGTGCAGCTGCCGCATCGGAACTTCCGCCGCCTAGCCCTGCACCTAGAGGCAATTTTTTTTCCAAATAAAAACGAACTCCGCTTGAAACCTTGTGCTTTTCCTTTAACTTTGCGGCTGCCCTGCAAACTAGGTCTTTTTCGGGCAAATATTCTTGAGGGTTATTGTAAGAGATGGAAATTTTGCCGCTGCTGTCTTGCTCGCCAAAAAGGAGATCTCCGCAATTCAGGGTGTGAAACATGGTGCCAATATTGTGGTAGCCGTCTTTTCTTTTGCTTATTATGGATAAAAAAAGATTTATTTTTGCGGGCGCAAATTCGCTTAAAATCATTTCAAATCTCTGATTCTTTTTATTTTCAGGGCTCTATTTTGCCCTTCATTGGTGGGAGAGAGCTTTATTTTTGAATATATTAGCATTCTGCGGCGTTCCTGCCTTTTGGCAAAAGTTTCGTCAAACTTAAATTTTGCAACAAATAAAATTGCCAAAAAGGCTATAAGAACGGCAAACCATATATAGTATAAAGCATCGCTTGAGGTTTGCGCTTCCTCCATTTTAAACCTCCTTAGCCATTATTTTATTGCGATTTATTATCCCATGCCCAAAACCTATGCAGAAATATATGAGTACCAAAGCCATTAAATATTCGGGCAAAATCATGGCAAAACCAGCAATATAAGCTCCGGCTATGTTTATAACTTGGAATGCGTTTATAATGAGGCTTTTTCTCTTTTTAAGTTTTGCAAGAAACAAGGGGCTAACCATAAGTATGCTGGTTACAAGCATAATAACCAGCGGAATGTAGAGAATATCGGGGCAGGAGTCAAAGAATTTATATTTGCAGAGCAAAATTATAACCAAAGCATTTACAATTCCCGCAAAAGTTGATGGCATTCCAGAAAAATAATCGGGGTAAGATTCGCTATCCCTTGCATTATATTTGGCAAGTCTCATAGCGGCGCACACCATATAAATAGCAGCTCCGGCAAACAGGGGTAATCTATGCGACTCATACCAGTTTGGAGACATATCTTTATAAGCAAACATTATCATAAAGGCAGGTGCTATGCCAAATGCTATTAAATCTGCAAGGCTATCGAACTGTGCCCCAAATTCTGAGCTAGCATTAAAGGCACGGGCGGCAAAGCCATCTAGTTTATCTAGCAATGCGCAAAAAATTATGAAATGCGCCCCCATAACTATATGGTCTTGGCTAACAAACAAACCGGCAGACCAGCATATAGAAGCCACCCCCAGTAAAAAATTCAGGCTAGTAAAAGCATTTGGAACTATGAACTTTGCGTTGTGCATATAGGGGTAATTTAGAAAATTCCTATATTACTTTAATTAATGAAAACAGTTTTTGTAGTTGATGATAGTGATACTTGCCTATCTAAGGTAGAAGAGGTATTGGAGAACCAATACTATGTTATAACTTTGCCCTCTGCCGCAAAGATGTTTGCCATGTTGGATAAGGTTGTGCCAGATTTAATATTGCTGGATATTTCCATGCCAGAAATGGATGGTCACACCGCGCTTAGTTTATTGAAAAAAGACAAGAAAACCGCCAATATACCGGTGATATTCTTAACTGGGCAGTCAGACGCTCTGGTAGAGGCTCGCAGTTTTGATTCTGGCGTTATAGATTTTATAGTCAAACCCTTTTCATCCCTTGTTTTGCTGAACCGCATTAAAATGCACTTGGATATGGATAGTCTTATCCGCGAAAGAACGGAGCATTTGGAGCAGAGAACAAAACAAATGGAATCTTTATCCGATAACATTGTGTCTATTTTGGCAGATGTTGTTGAAAGCCGCGATCACTCAACTGGCGGCCACATTGAGCGAACCACAATTCAAACTAAAATTCTAATAGATGCCATGCTGGAACGCAATGTGTATGCAGATGAAATAAAAAATTGGAATTCGGAGTTAATAGCTTCTTCGGCACGTTTGCACGATATAGGCAAAATAGCCATTCCAGATTCCATTTTGAATAAACCGGATAAGTTGAACAAAGACGAATTTGAAATTATGAAGAAACACGTAAAAGCAGGAGAGCATATTATAGAGAAAATCATAGATAGAACACATGAAGAAACCTTTTGGAACAAAGCAAAGATATTCGCAAGCTATCATCACGAGCGCTGGGATGGCACAGGCTACCCACGTGGGCTTAAAGGGCTAGAAATTCCTCTTCAGGGCAGGATTCTGGCTTTGGTAGATGTTTACGATGCCCTTACCTCGGAACGCCCATATAAAAAAGCTTTTGAGCATGAAAAGGCGGTGGAAATAATTATGTCCGAATCTGGCAAGCAATTTGACCCTAAAATTGTAGAAATATTTTGCGAAGTTCATGAACGCTTTATGAATATAAATATAGAATGGTAAACAAGTACAAACGCATATTATCTTATTGGCAAGTAATTCTTGTTTTTCTCGCTTTTTTGTTGGTTATTGGAATAAGCTACCTTTTTGTGAGCAAAATAGAGAGAGAACATCTCAAGCAAGATGCTGAAAATGCACTGGACAATACCAGTGTAAAAATAGAGGCAGATTTGGCAGAACTGAAAACCTTGATGGGTGTGATTTCAGAAACCATTCGCAAAAAGATTATGAAAGGCGATAATTTTGATGAGGTGTCTTGGTATTTGAAAAGCCTCACGGAATATATGTCTGTTTCTGGAGATGTATTGTCGCAGGTTACCGATATTTATGGAATGTTTGATGAATTTGGCGCAAAATTTTATACGGGCATTAATTGGATACGTCCAGAAGATTTTGTGCATCAAGACCGCCCGTGGTATAAAGCAGCTATTGAGGCTAATGGAGGCATTGCTCTTACGGAGCCATATATAGATGCAGTTTTAGACCAAACTGTTATATCTTTTTCGCGTAGAATTATGGATAATAATGGTAAGCCTTTGGGCATAATTGGCCTAGACCTGAAGCTAGACAAAATTAAAGAGTATGCAATTAATGTACGCTTAACCGAAAACAGCTATAGCATATTATTCAATAAACAGTTTGAAATAATTGCCCATCCCAGCCAATCGTATTTGGGCAAATCTCTGTATCAATTAAACGATGGTCGCTCTATTGAAAGCGATTTAAGGCAAGGCATAAATATCACTGAGCGCAAAGTGATGGATTATCGTGGCAATGAATCCATTGCTTTTATGCGGCAATTAAAAAACGGTTGGTACCTAGCTGTTTTAATACCTTCTGGAGAATATTATAAAAGCTTAAATGAAATGGCAAAATTCCTCTTTGCGCTTGGCACTATAATGGCAGCTGCTTTAAGCATATTCCTACTTCGCATTGCCGCAGCAAACAACAAGCTGGAAAGCCGAATACAGGCAATGTTTGATAATGCGCCATTTGGCAGCATTATGTTTGATAAAAACGGGCATATTATAGAATGTAATATGAAAGTTGTTAAAATATTTGATTTAACTAACAAACAAGAGCTTGTTAAAAAATTTTTAGACCTATCGCCAAAATACCAGCCGAATGGAAAATTATCAAGCGATCAATTAACTGAAGTTACATCTAAAACCTTTGAAAATGGCAGCCATAATTTTGAATGGATGCACCAAAAACTAGACGGCGAACTAGTTCCTTTTGAAGTCTTGCTTGTGCGTATTGAGCTTGGAAGTGATGTTGTTTTGATGTCTTATATGCGAGATTTGAGAGACTCAAAACGAATGATGAACGAAATTAAAAATAGGGGCCTTTTGTTGAATACGGTAAATCACATGGCTTCTATTTTGCTGCATAATTATGACGAAAACAATTTTGAGAATTCACTGATAAAAAGCCTTGATCTTATAGGGCAATGCTTGGATGTTGACCGCGTTCAAATTTACCGCAATGAAATGGTTGATGGAGAACTGAATTTTGTCTGTAGATATAAATGGCTCAGCGGATATGGCAAAAAATGCGTACCCGTTCCCCTAGGCACTAGCTTTCCATACAAAGATAGGCCAGAATGGAAAGAACTGTTTTTTCGCAAAGAACATCTAAACTCTCCGGTAAAAGATCTAGAGAAAATTGACCAGGATTTTTTGGGCAGCTATGATGTGAAATCCATTGCTATAATTCCATTGTTTTTAGATGATGATTTTTGGGGATTTTTCAACATTGATAATTGCCACGCAGAACGTACATTTTCAAGAGAAGAAATGGAAATATTGACCTCTGCCGGATTTATGATGAGCAATGCAATAAACCGCAATTTGCAAATCACTAAAATACGCGAGGCAGATGAACACATGCAAATTATTTTTGACAATGTACCCTTAGGCTACATTATGGTTGATAGAAATTACAATATTATAGAATGCAACCAGAAGGCTGTTAAGCTATTTGAAGTATTTAACAAGCAAGAATGCATAGATAAATTTCGCGAACTTTCACCAGAATACCAGCCGAATGGAAAATTATCGCGCGAGAGGGCGGTTGCACTTATAGATGAAATTTTTGAGAAAGGTCATGCCCGTTTTGAATGGATGCACCAAACAATAAGCGGCGAACCCATTCCGTGTGAAATTATATGTGTACGCGTTAAGTATAAAGATGAGCTTACTGTAGTGGGATACCTGCGCGATTTGCGTGGGCTTAAAACAATGCTAGACGAAATACGCAAAGAGAACGAGAATTCAAAGTCTATGGCTCATTGGTATAATTCTATTCTCAATGCTATACCTCTTCCCATAACCGTGACCGATGCAGATACGAAATGGACATTTATAAATACAGCGGTTGAAAATTTTTTGAAAATAACGTTTAAAGATGCCATAGGCAAACCGTGCAGCAATTGGAACGCCCATATATGCAATACTCCTGATTGCGGCATAGAATGCGCAAAAAGAGGGCTTAAGCAGACATATTTTTCGGAAGGAGATAAATCTTACCAAGTAGATGTTGCAATGCTAAAAGATTTAAACGGCGAAACAACCGGATATATTGAAGTGGTGCAGGATATTACCAACTTGAAAGTTATGGCAAAAAAACAAGCCGAAGCCGAAGCTGCCAGCTTAACAAAATCTGTGTTCCTCGCAAAAATGAGCCATGAAATTCGCACACCCATGAACGCAATTCTTGGAATTACCGAAATTCAATTGGAAGATGATTCGCTCTCTCCTGCAACGCAAGAAGCTTTTAATAAAATTTATGCTTCTGCGGGATTATTGCTCAATATTATAAACGATATTCTAGATTTATCAAAAGCGGAAGCCGGCAAGTTAGAGCTTATTATAAGTAAATACGATGTTGCAAGCATGGTTTACGATACGGTGCAATTGAGTATGATACTATTCAGCAACAAAGCCGTTGATTTTGAACTTGAGGTGGATCCAAATGTACCCACAGAGCTATTTGGTGATGAACTGCGCATAAAACAACTTTTGAATAACTTGCTCACAAATGCATTCAAATACACAAATAAGGGAAAAGTTAAGCTGTCTATCCGCTCTGAATTGAAAAATGAAGATGAAAATTCCAGTATCATGCTTTTTTTCAACATAAGCGACACAGGACAAGGCATGACCGGAGAGCAGAAAAACAAAATATTTGATGAATATTCCCGCTTTAATTTGGAAGTGAATCGTGCCGTTCAAGGTTCGGGGCTTGGCATGAGCATTGTAAAACACCTTGTCCAAATTATGAATGGCGAAATTTCTGTTGAAAGCAAATTTGGAGAAGGTACCGTTATTGATGTAAAAATACCGCAAGGATTTGCAAGCAGTGATGCTTTGGGCAAGGAGTTAGCAAAAAATTTGCAAGATTCCAGTTTTATCAAGGCTTCGCACTTGAAAAATTCGCGAATTGAGCGCGAACCCATGCCTTATGGCAAAGTGCTGGTTGTAGACGATGTGGAATCTAATTTGTATGTTGCTAAAGGTTTGCTGCAACCTTACAAGCTATCTATTGACACAGCCGATAGCGGCATGGAAGCGATAGAAAAGGTTAAGAGCGGCAAAACTTACGATATTATATTTATGGATCATATGATGCCAAACATAGATGGAGTGGAAGCTACAAAAATCATACGCGATTCAGGGTACTCTGCTCCCATTATAGCATTAACAGCGAATGCAATTACGGGGCAGGCAAATATATTATTGAAAAGCGGTTTTGATGATTTTATTTCAAAACCCATAGATATTCGCCAGATGGACTACGTTTTGAACAAGTTCATCCGCGACAAGCAGAGCGAGGAAGTTATAAATGAAGCTCGCCGCCAGCATAATATTTCAAAAACCAGCCTTCGCGATATAGATTTCAAAGCAAACCCAGATTTGCTATTTGCCTTTATTCGCGATGCAAAAAAGAAATTCCCAGTTTTAGATTCCGTTTCAAAGAACATAAATGATGCAACAGACGAAGATTTGCGTTTATTCACCATAAATGTTCATGCCATAAAAAGTGCTTTGGCAAATATTGGCGAGAAACTGCTTTCAACTACTGCCCGCAAGTTAGAAACTGCAGGCATGGAAGGCAATAAAGCGGTTATAGCCTCAGACACAGGACCCTTTTTAGAAAAACTCAGCGAAGTTATCCAAAAGCTTGAATCTATGAAAAGCGCAAATATTTCTGAAGAGGAAGATAAAGTATATTTGCAAGCACATCTTTTGGAATTCCGTTCTGCTTGCATAAATTATGACAAGAAACTTGCCAAAAGTGTTCTAACTGAGCTTTGCTCAGGGCAATGGTCAAGTAAAACCAACGAATTTTTGGATGTTCTCAAGGAGCTTCTTTTGCACAGCGATTTTGAAGAAGCAGTTTCTAAAACAACGGAGTTTATGGAGTTATGCAAATAAAACACTCGTTTAAATATAAAGATTTATATGCGCAAATACTATGGGTTATTCTCTCCTTTGCGCTAATGATAGTTTTGAACTATTTATTAACGCACAAATTAGAGCACGACCATTTGAAAAGAGAGGCGGAGAACGATATTTTTCACATGCAAAGCAGCATTGAATTTGAGCTTCTTGAAAATGAAGTTGTTCTAAGCGGCATAGCAGAAACAGCTCGAATTATGATTTCACAGGGCAACGGTCATGATATGCTTTCTGAATATATGCAAAACATAAACAAATATATGGCAAGCCATGAGAAATTCTCATCTTATGTAATTGGTGTATATTGGACTGCGCCAAGCGATTCTGCGCCAGCAGAACGCCCTTGGTATAAATTGGCAATGGAAGCTGGCAATGATGTGAAAATTACCGAGCCATATTTTGATGCGGCTACCGGCAATATTATCCTCACTTATGTGCGCCGCATTTTTGATGAAAAGGGCAAGCCTCTTGGCATTGTTTGCTTGGATATAAATCTTGCCAAAATCAAAGAATATGTAAACAAAATTTATATTGCAGAAATGGAAGTGGGAATACTCCTCAGCAAACAATTAAATTTTGTTGCCCATCCAGATTCCTCCTTGCTCGGCAAGGCACTGCGCGATGCAAATTATGGTATTGCAAGCCTTGCAGAAGATTTGGAACAAGGCAAAGAAATTTCTGAACGCAGAATATTAAATTACAGAAACGAAGAATCGGTTGCATTTTTCAAGAGGCTGAAAAACGGCTGGTATGCAGGAATTTTGATACCGGAGGAAAATTATTATAAAGAAATTAAAAACATTACAATAATTCTCAGTTTGCTGGGCATTGTGCTGGCGTTTATATTGATAATGTTGCTGGTGAGAATTTCCAAAGCCAAGGAAAGCGCAGAAAAATCCATCAATGTTTTCACAAACGTGCTAAATGGCTTAGATGCTATGATATATGTGACAACTCCATCTAACGATGAAATTCTCTTTGTAAACGACAATATGAAAAAGCATTATGGCTTGGATGATAGCTGCATTGGGCAAACCTGCTATAAAGTTTTTCAAAAAGGAATGGAGAAAAAATGCGATTTTTGCCCGTGCTTCCAGCTAAACAAGGAGCCGCGCAGCACCATTATATGGGAAGAGCGCAGTACCTTAACGGAGCGCGTATATCGCAATACAGATAGATACATAGAATGGTATGATGGCAAAACTGTTCATATACAGCATTCTGTTGATGTAACCGAATTAATTATTTCCAGGGAATTGGCAGAGCAGAGCAATCGTTTTAAAAATAGATTTTTGTCGCGCATAAGCCATGAAATTAGAACGCCTATGAATACAATTATGGGCATAACCGAAATTCAGTTGCAAAACGAGACTCTGCCGCAAAATTTGAAAAAAGCATTTATCGATATTTATAATTCAAGCGATTTGCTTTTAGATATTATAAACAGCATACTTGATGTGTATAAAATAGAGGCGAACAAAATAGAAATTGCATTTGTGGAATATGATGTTGCTAGCTTAATAAACGATATTGTGCAATTGAATATTATGAGAATGAAAAACAAATCTGTGGAATTTGAATTTTATGTGGACGAAAATCTGCCCGTTATATTATTTGGCGATGCGATTCACATTAAGCAGATTTTAAATAACTTGCTCTCCAATGCCTTTAAATATACAGATTCTGGCAGAGTTAAATTATCGGTGAGCGCAGAATACACCCAAAATGAAAACTTTGACATTATATTGATTTTTAAAGTGAGCGATACCGGGCTGGGCATGACCGAAGAACAGAGAAACAAAATATTTGATGAATATTCCCATTTCAGCTATTTGATTGAAGGCACCGGCCTTGGCATGAACATAACCAGATATTTGGTAAAGGCGATGAAAGGCGATATTGTTGTGAACAGCGAATTTGGCACAGGAACAGAGTTTATAGTGAGCCTGCCGCAAAAAAGCACAAATTCCAATATTTTTGGCAAAAAATTAGTTGAAAGCCTGCAAAATTTCCGTTATATAAGCTATTCGCAAATGAAAAATGCGCGAGTAAAGCGTGAACCAATGCCTTATGGCAGCGTGCTGATTGTAGACGATGTGGAATCCAATTTATACGTTGCCAAAGGCTTGTTGCAACCTTACAAGCTCTCCATTGACACCGCCGATAGCGGCCTAGAAGCGGTGGAAAAAATAAAAAGCGGCAAGGTTTACGATATTATATTCATGGACCACATGATGCCTAAAATGGATGGAGTTGAAGCGGTGAAAATTATACGCGAACTGGGATATACGCATCCCATTGTTGCGCTAACCGCAAATGCAATTGGCGGGCAGGCAGAAATCTTTTTGAAAAATGGTTTTGATGGTTTTATTTTAAAACCCATAGATATTCACCAGATGAATTCCGTTTTGAATAAATTTATTCGCGACAAACAAGACCCTGAAGTGATAAAGGAAACTCGCCAGCAATATGCCATTTCAAAAATCAGTGCGCGCAATACAGGTTTTAAAATGAGCTCCACAATGGAGCTCGCTTTTGCCCGCGATGCTAAAAAGAAACTTAGTGTTATGGAATCAATTTCAAAAAACATAAATACCGCCACAAATGAAGATTTGCACCTATTTACCGTTAATGCCAGTGCTATAAAGAGCGTGCTGGCAAATGTTGGCGAAAAAGCACTTTCGGAAGTTGCACGCGAGTTGGAAATGGCAGGAAAGGATGGCAACCGAGCGGTTATATCCGCAGATGCTGGGTCTTTTTTAGACAGTCTTCGCGAAATAATTCAAAAAATTGAATCTGCCGAAGAGGCAACTATTTCCGATGAAGAAGATACCGTATATTTGCGTACCAAGCTTTTGGAATTCTGCCATGCTTGTTCAGCTTATGACAAGAAATTCGCCAAAAGCGTTTTGTCTGAACTTTATGCCAAGCGGTGGATGCGCCAAACCAAAGAACTTTTGGATACCCTCTCGGAACTCCTGCTGCACAGTGATTTTGAAGAAGCCATAAAGTATGCGGAAAGATATTTGTAGGCTAGCGCCTCCGCATTTTTCTTCTTTTTCTCTGAAAGGTTACGGCAAATCTGTGAGCTTCGTCTCTGGCTCTTTGCAAAAGTTGCAAGGCGGGATTGTTCCGTTTTAGCACAACAGAAGGTTTTTCTCCTGGGAAAACAATTTCTTCCAAACGCTTGGCAAGCCCAATAACGGGAATATCTGTTAAATCCATTTCCCTGAGAACTTCAAAAGCTGCATTAACCTGCCCTTTGCCCCCATCTATAAGGAGCAAATCTGGGAAGCCGGAATTTTCTGTTTGCAGCCTTGTTAATCTGCGGGTTAAAATTTCCCTCATGCTCGCAAAATCATCGCCGCCCATTGCTATTTTAACCTTGTATTTTCTGTAATTGCTTTTGCTAGGGAAACCATTCACAAACCGAACCATGCTTGCCACAGGGTCTTCTCCGCCCAAATGCGAAATATCAAAGCATTCTATGCAGAGTGGCGGGTTGCTTAAATTCAATTCCTTTTGCAGTTCAAAAATGCTTCTGTTCATTTCATCATATTTTGCGCCTTTTGCCTGCAATTCAACCAAAAGCATTTCCGCATTTGCTTTTGCCACCTGCAAATATCCCAGTTTTTCGCCTCTTTGCGGAACTTCAGCATGAATTTTGTGTCCGGCCAAATTTGCGAGCAATTCCTCAAATGCTTCTTGTTCCTCGCCAAGCGAAAATTCCATAACTATCTCGCGCGGCAAATCATCTTTTGAAACACTCAAGTACCAACCAGGCAAAAATTCAGCCAAAATCTCTGGCGGTTCTTGCTCTAAGCGGCTTTCCAAATAAAAATGCCGTCTATTGTGTAAAATTCCGTTTCTGTACTCAACTATCACCGCAGCCACCTGTTCTTTTGCCCTGCAAACAGCAATAACGTCAAGGCTCAGTCCCACATCGTTTGCTTTGTCTGCTTTTTGCTTTGCAAATGCGCTTTGCACTGCAAAAACTTGGTCTCTATATTTGCTAGCATCCTCAAAACGCATTTCAGCAGATGCTATCTGCATTTTTCTCTGCAACCTCGCTAAAATTTCGGTGTTTTTGCCCTCCAAAAGCATTTTCGCAGCATATACCCCCTCCAGATATTCATCTTCGCTAATACTGCCTATGCAGGGAGCCTTGCATCTGCCCAAATGAAAATTAAGGCAGGGACGAACCTCTTTTTTCAAGGGAAATATTAAATGACATTCCCTTAAATAAAAAAGACGCGGAACCAAATCTAAAATAGCCCTTATATAGTTGGAATTTGTAAAGGGACCAAAATAGAGATTTTTATCCTCTTTTGTTCTGCGGGTTAGTCTGAGGCGTGGGAATTGCTCTTCTATTGCAAGCATCAAATATGGAAAGTGCTTGTTGTCTTTTTGGCGAATATTGTAATATGGCTGGTGTTGCGCTATTAAGTTTGCTTCTAAAATAAGGGCTTCGGTTTCGGTTTCGGTTATAATCCATTCTATATCCGCTATGTGTGGGAGCATTAGCGTTGCGGCTCTGTGGCTCTCTTTTTCTTTGCCATCAAAATAGCTGCGAACTCTTTTGCTTAAAAGCTTGGCCTTGCCTATATAAATAATTTCATCTTTGAAATTCTTCATCAAATAAACGCCCGGCTTGGCGGGCAAGCTCATAAGTCTAGAAACTAAGTCATTTTGCATTCTTTTTAATATAGTAAGTGCAGATTTACTATATTTACTTTAATCATGGCTATTGAAATTCGCAAATGGACAAGGGACTCTAATAAGAGTTTGATAGTCTTTTTGTCAATGGTTATAATTTTAATAAGCATTCTAGTATTTGCGGTATTTCTAACTTCAAATTTCAAAATGTTTTTGTCTGACCAAATAAAGGTAAATGAATATTCTGAAAATCAAAGCCTTTTAAGCGATGTATCGCTCAATTTAAAAAAAATAGAACAATCATTGATGGAATCTAGGCTAACATTGGCCAATCTTATGGAATTTGGCTATGACGAAAAAGCTTTCAAAAATTATATCAATGGCAAAATGAACTTAGACTCCGATATTTTGAAAATTTATACGAGCTCCAATGATAGCAACATCCAAAGCCCCTGGTTCGTAAATGCCAAAAAAGCCAATGGAAGAATTTCATTCTCCCTGCCTTATTTAGACCCGCCGAGCAACAAAATACTGATGGATTTTTCCACAAATATTTACAATAGCAAAGGTCAAGACATTGGCGTTGTATCTCATTCTTTTTATTTAGACAGATTAACAAGAGTGCTTCAACAGCACAAAAAAACTCCAGAACACGAAATATATCTTCTGGACTATTCTGAAAATCTTATAACATCGGCGAGCCAAAACTATATAAATGACAAACTCTCTTTTAGCTTTAGCGAAACTGGTTTAAATGATTACAAAGATAAAATCTTTTCTCATTCAAGCTTATTTATTGCAGATAGCCAGTATTACATATTCTATACCCCTGTTTTTGATAGAAACTTTGTGTTAATTTCAAAAATGCCAATTAAATCTATTTTTTCAACAAAAAATTTCTTCGCTAACAGAATGTTTTTTATTCCAACTTTTCTTTTTATCACCATGGTAATATTCGTCTCTATTTTTGTGATTGTGCTTATGAGCGTTGAGCAGAGAAAAAAAGAAAGAATAGAAACAGAAAGTTTAACAGACCCCTTAACCAAAATATTCAATAGGCGATATTACGAAAAAATCATAGGGCCAGAATTTATGAGAATGATAAAAGAAGGAGACCCCATTTCATTGATTATGCTGGATATTGATTTCTTTAAAGAATGCAACGATACCTATGGGCACAGTCAGGGTGATGAAGTGTTGAAATGCATTGCTGGTATTTTTATGAAACACGCAAGGCGCGAGCACGATTTTATATTCAGGCTGGGTGGAGAAGAATTTGGAGTGTTGCTAGTTGGAACAAGCGAAAAAGGTGCAATTAAAATCGCAGAAAAAATTAGAGAAGAAGTGGAAGAAACAAAAATTCAAATTAAAGATTCAAACAAATATGTTTCTGTAACCATCAGTGCTGGCATTGCAAGCTTTGTTCCGCATATAGAGCAAAACCCCCAAATCCTTTACGATATGGCAGATGAAATGCTTTATAGAGCAAAAAAAGCCGGAAGAAACAGGGTTTGCTGCTAAAATTCTATTTCTCCCCTTGCCAATAATAAAATTTTTTACTATATTTTAGCCAAATAGTTATTTTTTGGAGTAATATCTGTGGCTGCTAAAAAAATGGTCCCGCCAAACAAGTCTTGTTTAAAAAGATTGCGCCAAGCTGAAAAGGCAAATGCCGCAAATCGTTCTACCCGTTCTGCCATTCGCACAAGCCTTGGCATAGTGCGCAAAGCAAAGACCAAAGAAGAAGCTCTTAAAGAAGTTCCAAGGCTATTTAGCATGATGGACAAAGCCGCTGCCAAAAGCCGTGCCGGTTTCAGCAAAAATCGTGCTTCGAACTACAAGTCAAAGGTCGGGCATTTGTTAAACAAGCTCGCTGCCACCCACCAAGCTTAGGTAAATAATGTCCTTGCCGCCACTAAACAGGCTTCGTAAGGGCGTGGTATTTTTTTCATCTATCTTTTTTTGCTTTGTTATATACCGCCTGTTTTTTTTTGAAACAGAAAACGATGTTGTTTTGCCCGAAGAGGAAGTTCAGCGCGTAAATACAGAAATATGCCTTTTAGTTGCAGCCAGCGGGCCCATGAATATAGATACCGTTTTCAATCTTAATGGCAGCCTAAATAAAATTTTTGCATATTCTTTTTTAGCAACAGATTTAGATACATCCCAAACGATATGGCATATATGGTATTACGGCCCCGATATAATAAAAAAAACCGAATGCTTGGTAGAAAATTCAGCTTGCTTTAGCTCCCTTTTGGCAGACAGCCTGCAAAAAGGAAACTGGAGTGTTGACACCAGGCAGGGCGATATTTTATTGAATGTAAAGCAATTTAGAATTGAAAAGAAATAACAACCACGGAAAATCAAATGCACAACATACTTGGAATTGCAATAGCAACTGCATTTTTTGCCGCTTGTTCCGTAGAAGACCCAAGCCTTGCGGAATTTGATTTGCAAAAAATACGTTTTATTAAAGACTCCTCCGTAGTTATAGGCATCACTCCTTTTAAAGCATATTTTATAGAACCAGAATCACATACCCACGCAAGCAAGCAGGCAGATTTGTTCTATGCCATGAGCAATGGAGACACAATGAAGGTTTCGGTTTGCGAATACGAGAACTCAGCTCTTGCAGAAGCCTTTTTTTACAATCACAGCATAATAGAAAAAGACGAGCATTTGCAGGGTGGAGACCGAAAAAGGTTTTTTAGATGGGGCCGGCGCGTATTTATTTTTTCCTATCAATTTTCAATATCTAAGAACTCCTCCATACTGGATTCTCTTTTATCTTTTGTGAAAAGGTTTCCTGTGGCAGATACAACCACAGATGTAGCTTTTCACAGCTTCAGTTTGAAAAACAGCAGGCCAGACAGAGATTTTTCTGTGCAAAGAGATTATTTTTTGGGAGTTGAAGCCCCATTCAATATGCTTGTGCGCCGCTATAGGGATTCATATTTTTCTTGGTCTTGTGCTCGCAGTGCTCGCACAGTTTCCGAAAAAGACTGGGAAAACTACAAAACCAAATGGCAAAACAATGTTTACGGCCAAGACTCTGCGGCTTTAATAAACAGACTCCCAAATGGAATTGTGGTGGCAGTTTACGGGGATTTGGACAAAGAGAGAATGCGAACCGTTTTTAAGGAATTTACGGCTTTAGTGAAGTAAAATTTTCTACATTCATATAAGTTATGAGTGCGAAAAAATATATAGACAAAAACGTTTATGAGGCATCCCTTGAGCGCATAGACTTTATATTCAAGAATTTTGAAAAAATATACCTATCCTTCAGTGGTGGCAAAGACAGTGCGGTAATGCTCAATTTGGCAGTTGATTATATGAGACAGCACAATATAAGCAAAAAAATAGGCATTTTATTTGTGGATTTGGAGGGGCAATATAAAATAACAATAGAATACATTAAAGAGGTGCTGCTTAAAGACCGCGACTTGTTTGATGTTTACTGGTGCTGCCTGCCCTTAAACCTAAGGAACTCCCTGAGCGTTTTTGAGCCTTTTTGGACCCCCTGGGATTTAGACAACAAAGACAAATGGATTAGAAGTTACCCCAATTTCCCTTGTTTCACAGAAAAACGCAATCCTTTTGTGTTTTTTAGAAAAAATATGGAATTTGAGGAATTTATCCGCAAATTCGGGGAATGGTATGCAAATGGCAAAAAAACAGCCTGCTTAGTTGGAATTCGCTCCGATGAGAGTTTTAACAGATTTAGGACAATAGCCCTGAAACAAAAAGCGATGCTGAACAATTTAAACTGGACAACAAGAATTTCCAAATCCGAAAAACTCTACTCCTGCTATCCTATTTACGACTGGAAAACCAGAGATGTATGGCTTGCCAACTATAAATTCAGCTGGGACTACAACGGATTATACGATTTGCTTTACAAAGCCGGAGTTAAGCCAGACCAAATGAGAATTTGCCAGCCTTATGGAGACGACCAACGCATAGGTTTGAATTTATTCCGCGCAGTGGAGCCTGATACTTGGGCAAAGGTGGTAAACCGCGTTAGCGGAGCTAATTTTGGCAATATTTATTGCGGAACCAAGGTGCTGGGTTATAGAAAGATAAAACTCCCGAAAGGGCATACATGGGAAAGCTATACTAAACTGCTGCTAGCAACGCTTCCAAAAGCGGTTGCAATAAATTACAAGAGGAAATTCACCAAGTTTATAAAGCACTGGCAAAGCACAGGCTCTGCCGTAAATACTTCGTGGGTTCCAGAAGAGGCAACTCTTTCGGGCAAATTCTCAACGCGTGGCAAAAAAAACCTCCCTCTTGTGGTTTACAAAAAAATACCAGACAAACTCCCTTTTTGGGCAGAATCAAAAAAAATTGGCCCAAGCTGGCGCCGCATGGCTATATGTATTTTGAAAAACGACCAATTGTGCCGTACCCTCTCTTTTTCGCAAACAAAAAGGCAGCGGGAAAAAATGCAAAGCATGCTTGAAAAATATAGATTTATATAAACGCAGGAGAAATATGGAGAAAAAAGAATACAAAAGCCCTGTTTACAGCATAAAGGCTATTCCTGTGGAAAAGCTAAGGGCTAACGAGTACAATCCCAATAGCGTTGCCCCTCCAGAAATGGAACTTTTATATCGCAGCATTAAAGAAGACGGCTACACCATGCCTATAGTAGTTTATCACCGCGAAGAAGAAGATGTGTACGAAATAGTGGATGGTTTTCACCGGTATTCCATAATATTGAAATACAAGGATATTTACGAAAGGGAAAAAGGATTGCTGCCTTGTTCGGTTATTGAAAAGCCAATAGAAGAGCGCATGGCATCTACCATAAGGCACAATAGGGCACGTGGAAGCCATAATGTTGACCTTATGAGCAATATTGTTGCAGAGCTTGTGGAGCTTGGTAAAAGCGATGCCTGGATTTCAAAATATTTGGGGATGTCCGTAGATGAAATTCTCCGCCTAAAGCAAGTTACGGGAATAGCCTCACTTTTCAAAGATCAGGAATTTTCGAAGAGTTGGATGGTGTAGATGGAAGAACAAGCTGCATATTTTATATCAGATGTGCATTTGGGGGTTTCGCCTAGTGGCTCGGTGCCAGGGCGCGAGGAGCATTTGATTGGTTTTTTAAAAGAGCTTGAGGGCAAGGCTACCCATCTTTTTATAGCAGGCGATTTATTCGAGTTTTGGTATGAGTACGATTTTTATTCCCCTTCGCGTTATTTTAAATTGCTAAGGATGCTGGCGAATTTAAAAGATTGTGGTTGTGAAATTAAGTTGCTCAAAGGCAATCACGATTTTGCTTACGGAAATTTTTTTGAGCGAGAGCTTGGTATAGAGGCTTGTTCTCATATTGTGGCAGAGCTTCACGGCAGGCGAGTTTATATTTGCCACGGAGACGGACTGGCAAAGAGAGATGTTTATTACCGGGTTTTGAGGAAAATTCTTGATTTTAAACTAAACAGATTTTTGTTCAAATGGATTCACCCAGATATTGGAATGCGCCTAGCTCTATATATTGGCTCAAACAGCAGGGATTTAAATAAAGAGCGCATGGTTCCCGAAGAGGAGTATTTGGATAAAATCAGGAAAATTATGCGAAAAAACAACTGCGATACCTTTGTGCACGGGCATAATCACTCCGGAGGGTTGTGGAAAGTGCCAGAAGGAGTGGTTGTGAATTGCGGTCAATGGCTTTTTGAGGAGAATTATTCCTGCATCTCAAAAAAAAATTGCTATTTTTACCCTTCCCTTTTAACTGAGCCAAGCTCTGCCTGCTAAAAGGTTAAACCAAAGAGCTTCCTTACGAGGTATAAAATGGCTTATAGAGGCCCAAAGGCAAAAGTTGCCCGCTCTCTTGATTTGGCGGTCACTCCCAAAACACAAAAAATTTTAGAACGCCGCAAATTTCCTCCAGGCCAGCACGGAATGAGCCGCAAAAAAAATGCCGGAGTTTACAAGCAGCAGTTGGTTGAAAAACAGAGGCTGAAATTCACCTACAATATTTCCGAAGCCCAGCTTGCCAAAACCTACTCAGAAGCAAACCGCAAGGAAGGTTCTTCTGGTGATAACTTGATGGTTCTTTTGGAAACCAGGCTAGATGCCCTAGTATATCGTGCAGGCTTTGCCCGCACAATTTTCGCAGCTCGCCAATACGTTGCCCACGGTCATTTTCAAGTTAACGGAAGGCGTAGTTTTTCCCCAAACCGCTTGATTAAGCCAAACGATTTAATAGAGCTTCGCGAAAAATCAAAAAATCATCCGCAAATAAAAGAAGCGATAGAGGGCGCACCAGAGGCTCCTAACTATTTGGCGGTGAATAAAGACAAAAAGGAAGCCAAGCTGGTGAATGTTCCATTGCGTGACCAAATACCGGTGAAGCTGAATGAGCAGCTGGTTGTGGAATATTACAGTAAGTAATCCCTTCTGGTATGGACATCTTTTATTAGACGTAAAAAGACGGAAAAAAAATCCTAAAAAATGAATTTTGCAAACAAAAGTTTACATTTTTGTGCATTTTTTCAAAAAATCGGGAAAATCCTAAAATCTTCGCACCTTTAGAGAGCGGGATGGACGAGGCTTGAACTCGCAACCTCCGACGTGACAGGCCGGTGCTCTAACCAAATTGAGCTACCACCCCAAAGGTGTTTAGTGGGCGATAACGGATTTGAACCGCTGACATTCTGCTTGTAAGGCAGACGCTCTGAACCAGCTGAGCTAATCGCCCCAAAATCAC
>JGI20170J14366_1000125_pt1 | contig 26792 bp, 18 predicted proteins | sample TergutNc150P3_FD_14366 | JGI IMG/M metagenome (IMG submission 14366) | reverse complement strand
ATCCCCGAAAGTATAAGGGTTTTGTCCCCCAGCCTGGAAACACGGTACCCGTAACGCTTTCTGAACATGTAAAGTCCGGCAAAAGTAAACTCCGAAACCCCGTCCACAGCTTGATAAAGCTTTGGCTGCATTTCGTCTTTAAGATCAAAAACGAGGGGGGTAAAGTCAGGGAAAGAAGGGATCAGCATGGGGGAAGTATAGCAGAAAAGAAATAAATGATCTTCCGAAGTATACCCTATATCAAAACGTGAAAGGAGGGATGAGGATGCGGCCTTTCAGCGTACTATCATTGACTGAATTTCTCTTTTGGCGGTAAAATATTTCCCAATGAGCCGAAAGTTTAAACAAAAGACTGTACCCCCCGTCGATTGCGAAGAAAATAATCCACTAGCGACTAAAAGTGAAACAATCTATTCAACAAAAGCAGACAAACCAGTAAAGAGTGAATCTGCTTTTTTTTTGAAAACGGCGTTTATAATTATCTTTGTTTGCTTCCTATGCGAAATATTTGTGTTCAACGCACGGCATTTTGTCACCAATTGGGGCGACGGCCAGATTGACATGAGTAGTCCGGAATGTAGCATCAGTAACATGGATTTTAACAAGCAATATGGATTATTCATACCGACAGGAGAAGGAAAACCTGAAATTGTATTTCCAAATATCAATAAGCGTGTTGTAACGGTGTACATAGACGCTGTATTTACCGATGAAGAATTCGCGAATAAGCAGAGTTTTCAAATCAACTATGGCAGCGAAGAACATCCAAACAAGACAACGTCCGCGTTCTATGTCATCAGAGGTGTGGAGGAATCCAAGTATGTGACCTTGCACACATACGGGAAGGTCAGCCACATAAGGCTCATGTACGGGGATCAATACATAACGGCGGCTATCAGGGGCGTTACACTGAACAAGCCTGTACCGTTAAAAATTTTCTGGCCAAGATTACTTCTGTTTTCAATAGTTGCGTTTTGTATCGTTGTGATCAAACGCAAGAACTTTTTTTCGTTACCGCTGAGAAGTAACTCAGTTGGACAGAAAATATTAACTTATGGCATTATGCTTGCTTTTACAGCTTATCTGTTCATGCTGATGCTGTTTTATGCGCCGTTTTCACTCAAGCGGCCTTTTAAGGAAAATTTCGCAAATGAGCCTGAGCCCTGGGATCAGTATAACGCTGAAATCGTTGACGCAATTCTGGATGGCCATGCCTATCTGAATATGTGGTCAACAGAGGGGCTTAAGACGCTCAAAAATCCTTATGACCCGGAGGAGCGAATTGCCGCTAATGTCTATCCTCCCTGGGATCACGTGTATTACAACGGGAGATTTTACAGTTATTTCGGCATTGTTCAGGTGTTGGTTCTTTCGTTGCCGTATAAGCTGATTACTGGACGCTATATACCTACCAGAGTTGCTGTATTTATATTTTCCGCTTTAGCAGGCGTATTTCTTATGCTGATATGGCGTCGCCTTGTATTCCGGTATATGAAAAAAATGCCGCTAGGCATGTATGCGTTAGGCCTACTTACCGTGGCAATGTGTTCCATGCTCTCATTTTTAGTAGTCCGTCCTAGGGTTTATGAAGTGGCTATTTCTGCCGCGTTGTCTTTTACTGCATCAGGATTTTGGTTGATTTTAGGTAACTCCGCCAAAAAGAAATCGAGATGTACCGAAATAGCCGTTGGCAGCTTATGTATGGCTTTGTCTGTAGGTTGCCGAACCAGTCATATGTTCTTCTTATTGTTGATTCCTTTTGTTTTATTCGATGAACTGAAAGAGTGGTGGAACTATAAGAAACGATTTCTTGGTTTGTGTGCTTGTGTTGCCACTCCTATTATGCTGGTAGCTTGCGGCCTTATGTGGTACAACTACATTCGCTATGGATCTGTATTTGAATTTGGACATAATTATTTGATTTGTCATATCTATGTGAAGGCTGGTTACCTTATAAATCCTGTGGGTATGCTAACAAAGATCTTAATTGGTTTTTTTTGCTATATAGTACCTTCTTTCGATATTAAAGCTTCCTTTCCCTTTGTATACCTAAAAACCATTGAAACAAGTTCAACGTTTAAAACCGGCATTTTTAATACGTCAGCAATGGGACTGATTGCACTCCCGGTAACTTGGTTTATATCCGGTATTGCCATGGTAAAAAGAATTATTAACAATAAGCAAAAGCCTATATTTTATTTAGTAGTAGCCATGATTACTCTGGGCTTTTTGCAAATATTAATTGTGATGTTGGCGGGTGGCGTTATTATCAGATACTGCGTAGATTTTTTTTGGCTATTTGTTTTATCAGGGCTTTTTTGCGCTTATTTCATATATAGGGGGATAGCGAAATATCAAGAGAAAATAATACAGATTCAACAGCAGAAATCGTTGAATTTATGTGAAATGACTAATATAGTCATTACTACTACTATGATCATAAGCATATTGCTTATTTTTCTGGTGACTTTGAACGGGAACGGTGAAGGCTCCTCGATATGGAATAATAACCCAGCAGTTTATTATTCAATCCAGCGATTGCTGGGGTTTAATACCTGGTGATTCGAGAGGTGAAATTTGAGCTACGAAATTGAACTAACAATCCTTATGCCTTGTCTCAACGAAGCGGAAACGCTTGCCGTTTGTATTGAAAAGGCGAAGTCATTTTTGGAAAAGCACAATGTAGCCGGTGAAGTGCTAATAGCCGACAATGGTAGCACGGATGGTTCACGGCAAATCGCCAAAGAACATGGCGCACGAGTGGTGGATATTCCCGAACGTGGCTACGGATCAGCGTTGATAGGAGGCTGTAACGCCGCATACGGTAAGTACGTCATTATGGGGGACGCCGATGATAGCTATGATTTTACAAACTTAATGCCTTTTGTTGAGCGGCTTCGTGCCGGAGATGACCTCGTTATAGGCAATCGTTTTAAGGGCGGAATCGTAAAGGGCGCAATGCCGCCATTGCATAGATATTTAGGCAACCCGGTTTTATCCGGCTTGGGAAGAATTTTTTACAAATGCCCCATAAAGGATTTTCACTGCGGTCTGAGAGGCTATAACACCCAAAGGATGAGAGCGCTTGGCTTGCATACCATCGGCATGGAATATGCAAGCGAAATGGTTGTGCAGGCGGTTATGAATGGGTATAAAATTTCGGAAGTTCCGACAACATTATCCCCTGATGGCCGCTCGCGACCGCCGCATTTGCGTAGCTGGCATGACGGCTGGCGGCACCTGAAGTTCCTGCTTTTACATAGCCCAAACTGGCTATTTTTGTATCCCGGCTTCGCGCTTATGATAATTGGTCTGATTATAGGAATAACCATTGAAATTCAGCCTATTAATTTTAAGGGCGTGGCGTTTGGTATGAATACGCTTCTTTATTCCGTAGCGATGATTATTGTGGGGTTCAATTTAATTTCGTTTCACGTTTTTGCGAAGGTTTATGCCATGAATGCGGGATTTATAAAGGCCGAAAAAGAGGTTCATATCAGGCTGAATGCTGAAAATTGCGCATTGTTCGGGGTGCTTATTGTTCTGGTGGGAATTGCAATGACCGTAATAGCATTAGTAGTGTGGGGACGTGAAGGATTTGGGAGAATGAATTTGGAAAGTTTTATGAAGCTGACTGTCCCAGCAATAGCATTTATCTTAATGGGCGTTCATTTTGTTTTTTCAGGCCTCTTCATCGATTTGCTACGAATCAAGCGGAAACCTTGATTCTTCTGATTTTATAACAAAAAGGAGTATATTGCCATGTCAATTAAGGTTTTATCATTTGGAGGAAGGTTGGGATTTTATTTACGTGTTTTATTTCCCGTTATTTCTTGGAAAGTTTACTACAAATTACAGACCCTTCTAAGGGAAAAAGAAACATCGCAATATATCAATCGCTGTCTGTCTTCTTCTACCACCTTCCCAATTTGGATGGATATTGAAACAATAAACCGCTGTAATGGTAAATGTTCTTTTTGTCCGGCTAACACAAAGGATGAAGCGAGACCTTATAAATTAATGGAGGATAAATTATTTGAAAAAATATTAAATGAACTTGAGGCGTTAAATTATTCCGGCGTGTTAACTTTATTCAATAGCAATGAACCTTTTCTTGATAAAAGGATGCCTGATATGCTCAAAGAGGCGCGTAAACGTCTTCCAAATACGAAAATTATTATTCAAACAAATGGTACCTTGTTAACCCTTGAAAAACTTAATGCAATAGCGAATTCTGTAGATTTTTTGCATATAAATAACTATAACAACAGCTATAAACTTACCGAGTCGTCAAAAATGATATATAAGCATGTCAAAAATAATCCTGAAATCTTTAAGAACATCAATATCACAATAGAGCGCAGATATGCAAATGAGGTACTATCCAATCGAGCAGGGACTTCGCCTAATCATCCACATTCTAAAAATGTGGTACATGCCCCATGTATTATACCTTTTACAAATTTTACAATCTTTCCGGATGGCATCGTCGGCATTTGTTGTAATGACGCACACGAAAAAACAAATTTTGGAAACCTTAATAATCAATCTATTATTGATTTGTTGCATGATAAAAAGATGATTGAGTTAAAAAATGCTGTAGCGCATGACAGGAGCAACTATTCTTTTTGTAAACATTGCGATTTTATAGATGCCGGCGCACGATTAAATGTTGTTTTTAAAAATCAATTTAATCCACATCCCTAAAAATTTTTTTTGATAATCCAGCGTATTGCCAAAACCAAATTCCGCCGATGGAGAAAACCTACGATAATCATTAGTCTTTAACGATTTCTTCCAAAAGCTTATGGACTATTTTTTCCCCAAGCGTTGATACCTTTTCCTTGTTATAGTAATAACAGATTTTCAGGATATATTTTAAAATTAAATATGTCCCAATTTGAATAAACCCCATATACCACATCACATAATTCAGGTGGGTATGTACATATGAATGTTGTTTTCCTAGGATAAACCATGATATACATGTGATAAATGAAAAGATAAATAAGTACGTATCCCTATTTAATAGGTGCTGCCGCTTCATGATCTTGCGAAATAATATACATATAGGGAAAAGCATTAATAGTGACAGGGCGTATCTTCCTGTCGTATTATTGCTTACTCCGTACTTATAATTTCTTAGGTACATCCTCAAAACATCGAAACTAGAAGCGTAAACTGCTTCAGGGCTTTCTGAATTACCAATAACGCCAACTGTTCTTCGCAATGCAGTATTACGGTATATATCATCTATACCAGCTAAAATATTACCATCCCCTCTCATGTAAGAATGAATAATAAATGCCGAAGCGAACCCGAGCAAGGAAGAAATTCCCACGCCAAAAATAGCCTTAAAAAGTAATTTGCTTTGTTTTTTATTCCTTTTTATAGAGTATATCCACTCTGGCACAAGAAACATTATTGAAGTGAGCATAATGACAGGAATGTAGTCATAGCCACAGGCAGTTCTGACCAACATTGTCAGGAAAAACAATGGATACAGCCAAAACCGTTTATTCAAATTATTCAGACAGATTATGCCAAGAAGCATCGGAATAAACCATGTAAACGCCACATTACATAAATTAGTAGAAAAATTTCTTAACCATGGTGATAAAATTGATGCCAGATAAAACGAAGATGATAAAAGCAATCCGTATTTTTTATATAACTGGTAACATATAAGGGATAGAACTAATGCCAACAACAGACAACACCCTATTCTCAAAACGGATAATGAATTTCTAATTATGTATTTTGTAAAAAAATAAAACACCCAACCATGCAATCCAATCTGTGAATTATATGCGGCCATACTACCATATAATCCAGCATCGTCTGAATAATATATTCTATATGCACTTCCAACAAAATTAGTAAAAACATCTTCTGTACCCTTCATAAACATAAATCTTATTCCATATTTAATACCACCATTATCAATATCGTATTTTGCAACATTAATCATGGAAACAAGCGAAGCTTCAGAAAAAAGATCAAAAGAAGCATCTCTTTTTAGATAAAAAACGCATGACATGGCTAGTGTCATTATTAGTAATAAGACAACTGTAAGAGTCCGAAATTTAATGCGAACCAAATTAAGTTCTTTTTCCATGGAAACACCACCCTTAATGTTCAATTGTATATTTCTGCTTATGAATAGTCAAGTTATCGCATATTCAATCCAGCAATTACTCGGCTTTAAAGCCTGTTGATTCAGACAGTATTTTATACCCCAGGCTAACCGCATCGTTGCGGAACATCTGTACGGTTTCTAGCGAAAATTGCGTCAGGTCTTTGCCTACGTATTTCAGCCTTGCCAATATATCATTTGTAACCGTAATGATGTTGATCCTGCATTCTTGCGCCTGAAAGATGTTTAATAGTTCCCTCGCACTTGCCCACAGGCTTTCCACACCTTTAACCTGCCGACAAAGACCAGCAGCTTTACGCATAATCGGCATTGGATCAACACCAGCGTCCGCTATGCGTCCTGCAAATACCGATAAAATAGAGTTAATGCCTGGTGTAAGCGCTTCAAGAATACACTCTACTTGTTCAATTGTAAACACAGCCGTTACATTCAATTGGAATCCATCGGAAGACAACTTTTTTATAAGCGGTGTACTGGATTCACCTTTTGAATTCGTTACTGGAATTTTAACATAGACATTCTTACCCCAAGTAGCGATTTTTCGAGCTTCCTGTTCCATCGTCAGGAAATCATCCGCAAATACTTCAAAGGAAATTGGCAGGTCAGGTATCTCGCTTGCGATTTGCGACGCGAATGCCACATAATCAGTTACGCCCGCTTTTTTCATTAGCGTGGGGTTAGTGGTGAAACCACTGACAATCCCTGAAGCGTACATCTCCTTCATCCCATTTATGTCCGCACCATCGGCAAATATTTTTATTTTAAAATCATTTCGAGTCATGGCTGGTTTCTCCTAAGCGTTATTTCTCACTAAGAGCGTTTACTAAAAGATGCCAAATTACCCCCTGCCAGCCCTCAGCATGAGGTGTTATACGGGTTTGATCGATAACCGGAATCAAAACGCAAGCATCGGCATTCTGTTTTGTGTATCCGCCGTCACGGGAAACAATACCTATAATCTTAGCGTTACGTTCTTTGGCAAGGTCAATGGCTCTTTTGATATTCAATGATGTATGCTCTGAGCCACCACCGACGGAGAAAATCATAATGGCATCTTTGCCGTTGATTTTTGAAGTATTAAGCCACTCCGCAAACGTCGTATCCCACCCATCATCGTTTGTTCTGGCTGTGAGTTCGGCCACATTGTCAGTCGGCGTATAAGTTTCGATTCTACCGATTTTACGGAAGTCATTTACCGCATGAGAAGCGTTAGCCGCACTGCCGCCTACTCCAAGTATAAATAATCTCCCGCCATATGTTCTAAGCGTTGATAAAATTTCTATTGCCTTTATAATTTCCGATTGGTCAACACTATCCGCTATTTGCCTTGTTTCTGCCAAATACTGTGTTATGTACTGTGCGTGTGTCATTTTGTCGCCTCCAATATCATTTTCGCAGCATCATACAGCGTAAAAACAGCGCTCACCTTCACCGTTTTACACCCAAACTTATGCCCACATTCAATGTCGGTGTCACGATCACCGATAAACCAACATTGAGCAGGGTCAAGATTGAACTGTTCTTTTGCTTGTTCAAGAAACAGTGTACCAGGCTTACGACATTCACATACTTTGGTATATTCAGGCACTATACCTTTGGGGTGATGAAAGCAATAGCAAAATTTATCTATGAGTGTACCATGTTCGTCAGACCAATCTTTAAGCATATTGTTAATAGCAAGCAAGTTCTCAATACTCGCTTTACCTTTGGCATGACTCGGCTGATTGGAGACAAGCACGACGATATATCCTGCGCCTTTCAGCATTTGCAATGATTTTTCCACAAACGTATAAAGAGCGAATTCTGCCGGGTGGTGTGGCGACTCGTATTCGCCAGTTTCAGAGTTATATACATTCGGATTAAGCACTCCGTCACGGTCAAGAAAAATCGCTTTGCCCATGATTCTAATTATGAGCTTTTCAATAAAAAAAAATCAAGTATATAACAATTATAAGCCTTTAATTTTTTTCTCTAAATCATTTAACCCTTCCTTTGAACCAATTTCATAAAATCTCTCAAAAACTTCATACCCCAATAATTGCCTTTCTTCAACCAGCTTCTCATAGATATAAGCCAGATCAAACATTGATTCTTCATAATCTTCAAATACTTGTTTATTTAAAATTCCAAGTCCATAATCAATGTAATTCATCTTTTTCAACTGATTTTTTTTACTATACACTATAATCTCGTTATTTTCAAATAAAACATTACTTAAGTCCCATTTATTGTTATTACTAAATACAGTCATCAGGCCTTTTTTGTCTGAATTTCGATAAGCCTCTTCAATTTTTGCATAATCTACATCCAAATAAGAATCACCATATAATACAAAAAAAGAATCCCCCAAATAATTCAGAGCTTTTTTAATAGCACCGCCTGTCCCTAAAAGTTTATCGCCATCATAAGAATAATGTATCTCCAATTTGAAGTCAGTATTATCCTCAATATAGGTTTCAATAACTTCACCCAAATACCCCAAACAAAGCACAACACAATTGATATTTTTTCTTTCAAGCAATTTAAGCTGATGGAATATGAATGGTTTACCGGCAACATTTAACATGGCTTTGGGTATTTTCTCTGTCAGTGGCCGCATACGAGTCGCCAACCCACCGGAAAGCACTACAACCGGAAGCATTATTGAACTATTACCTTTGTTCCCTCAAAATCAAATTTAAACCTTACTTCCTCTATCCCTGCATTCATTAAACTATGTCTCAATTTCATTTTATCTTCAGTATAAAACATCAAAAATCCACCGCCGCCTGCACCTATAAGTTTACCACCAATAGCGCCATTTTTCAGGGCCAATGAATACCATTCATCAATTTTTCCGTTGGACATACTACCAGACCTCTTTTTCTTGTTCTGCCAATGAACAGCCATAAGTTCGCCAAATTCCCTCAAATTACCGGACTCCAGAGCAGCCAGGCTCTGTTTCCCAATTTCTTTAACAAGGTGTAAATTATTTGTCATTTCTTCATTATCCGCTTTACTTTTATCGTCTTGTTCTTTTAATATCGAAGATGCCGATCTTGAGTAACCAGTAAAAAATAAAACCAAATTATCTTCTAAATTATAGAGAGTCTCTTTTTTAAGTCGAACAGGGTTTATTTCTACCCTATCATCAGGCATAAATTCAAAGGCTGTTATTCCTCCAAACGCCGCAATATACTGATCCTGTTTCCCAATTGGTTCTTTTAAACGATCCAGCTCAATTTTACATGCCTGCTCGGCTAAAAACCTTGCTGAAACTATCTGATTATTGTGAGTATAGAGCGCTTTTAACAAAGCAGTCGTAAAACTTCCTGATGAACCAAGTCCGGTACCTGACGGAATATCAGCAAGACTCGTTATCTCAATATAATTTCCTTTCATATCGAGTTCTTTTAAGCACTCTCTTATTATAGGGTGTTCTATTTCATCTACCTGATTCACTCTTTCAAGTCTGGAATATTTGACTATCAATTCCTGCACAAAGGTATCATGTATTGTTAAATACACATACTTGTTAATAGCGGCAGCAATTACAAAACCCGTGTGTTTTCTATAATAAGAAGGCAAATCTGTTCCCCCTCCACCTAACGATATTCTCATAGGACTTCTTGTTATAATCATTTCTTGCTAATTCTCCTTATTTATATATTTACCATTAGTGTCCAAAATAAAAGTTGAAAAGAAGCAACTCCCAATGTAGTATGAAAATGGAACCACTCTAATTCATTACTACAAAAGGAGTTGGCTATGAATAAATATAACACTGTTCTGGGACAAATGCTAGGTTTAATTTCGAGATCTCGTTTTGAAAAGCTGGTAAAAGGGCATAAAACAGAGCATGGGGCCAAAGGGCTAAGAAGCTGGACGCAATTTGTCGCCATGCTCTTCAGCCAGCTGACAGGCCAGTACTGGCTTCGGAGCATGGAACAAAGCATGAACAATCAGCGAAACGGCTGGTACCATATGGGCATCGCGAATGCCGAACGGAAAGTAAAGCGGTCGACATTGTCATACGCAAACTTTCACAGGAGCGCGGATTTATTTAAGGCGGTATTTTTAAGCCTGCTAATCCAGGCGCAAGCGCAATTGAGAAGTCATGGATTTAGGTTTAAGAACCCGCTGTACGGCATCGATTCGACAACTATAGACCTGTGCTTAAAATTATTCCCCTGGGCTGATTTCCGGAAAGGCAAAGCCGGGATAAAGCTGACAGTAAAGCTGGATCACCAGGGGAAGATCCCCTGTTTTGTAGTCGAGTCAAACGCTCGTGAACACGATGCAAAGAAGGCACGGGAAGTGCCGTATGAAGCGGGGGACATGCTGGTTTTTGACCGGGGGTATGCCGATTATGGGTATTTTGCTTCAATTTGCGGGAAAAAAGCGTGTTTTGTGACCCGTTTAAAGAAAAATGCGGTATATAGGCGGGTCAAAAAGAACCCTGTTAGGGAAGGCGGGAATGTCATATCTGATTATGAAGTAATTATCCCGTCATTATCTAAAGAAATAACGTTGCGTAAAATAATAATCCGCGATCCTGAAACAAAGAAGCGGCTTGTGCTATTAACGAACAGCCTTAAATGGTCTGCCGAGACAGTAGCCATAGTATATAAGGATCGATGGCAGATAGAATTGTTTTTCAAAGCTATAAAACAAAACCTAAAGATAAAGCGGTTTTATGGCAACTCAAAGAATGCTGTAATGACGCAGATATGGATAGCGTTAATAGCGTACCTTATGTTTTATTTGCTGAAGGCAAAATCTAGAAGCTTGCACCTGTCATTTACCAATTTTATTTCCGTAATAAAAACAATGCTGTTTCAGCGGGTTTCTATCTATGATTTTTTATCTGGCACAAGTCCGCCGCTTAAGCCTAAAAAGTTACATGAACGTCAGCCGGAGTTTGTATGGTAGGTGATTTATTTTGGACACTATATATCTTTTATATATTCATGCCCTCCGCACCATAGGGGTAAAAGATATTTTGGGTAAATTTTCAATGCGGGAACGGAAATGTCCCCTATGTGCAGGCCGTCATTTGGCGCATGAAAAAAAAAGACCGATATAAACATAGCCATTACCATGCTGGGCGACGCTGTGGCTGACAAATTCGACACCACCCTAATCCTGTCCGGCGACAGTGACTTTGCCCGGTAACGACCAAATTAATGCCACTCTGTCTCGATAAGAAAATTGGTATAATCGTCCTTAAAGGACAATCCGCAATGCACCTCAAACAACACGCCAATTTTTTCAAGAAGATACAGACCAAAAAACTGAAAAAGTCTCTCCTGCCGGAACAAGTAACCTGTAACGGTAAAATCATTACTGCACCGGCTGACTGGCATCCAATATCAATTTTTTAATGCAAAATAGGCTCTTTTATCTATGCGTCCTTTCCTGCTTTTGCACTACCGCCTTTTTTTTAGCTTTTTTATAATGCGGTTGCTCTGGAATTTCGATATTTTTGCTTGACAAAAGAGTGAAATTAAATTATAATTTAAAAAACTTGGGCGTTTTTAGAGGTTCCCCATGGTAATATCAGCATTGTTAGAGTTTATCTCTCCTTTAGTAGAGCTTTTATTTAAGTATGGTCCTTCTATAGCATCTAATGTAACTGGTAGTAAGGATCAGCGAAAAGATAGAATAGAAATATTAAAGAATCCAAAAAATGATATTAATTATCATTATAATGAAACTTTGGTTAAAAATTTTGTTTTAAGACGTTTCGCAATCTATGCTGAAAAAATAAAATCTGAAAAACTTAATAGGATTTTAAGCAAAATAGCTTATAAACATCAAAAAGGATCAAGACAAAATGTAATCATCACTGGTCAAGCAGGAATTGGGAAGACTACTGTATTAAAATGGCTGTTTCTTAATCTAAAGCAAAATAAATTTTATAATCATGTTACTTACATTTCCTCGAAAATGGTACGCGAATGTAAATCTTTGAATGATTTGAAACAAAATATTAAAAAAAAATTAGACGGTAAAGGATGTTCAATTATTTTCTTTGATGGATTAGATGAATTACCTTTTCTTTCTGGGAAAAAAGGAGAGCTTGAAGAATTTTTAGATATGTTTGAAAAAGAAATATCTTCAATAGAACATAAGTTTGTTATTACATCACGTCCTGAACATTTTGGGTTACATGATATAATATTTAATCAAAATTTTAGGGGGGCTGAAAATTATATTATATATGAGGTTTTACCGCTTAATCAAAAAGAAGTATTAAAAGTATGTAAAACTATCAAAAAATTACAAAAATACGAAAATGAAGAAGATTTAATTTACTCGCATTTTAAAAACAAGTGGCCCTTACGAGTAGTAAAAGATGGTTCCCTTAACGAAAAACAATATCTCAGGAAATTAAAAAAATTTATTAAAGAAAATAAAGAAAACGAATCACTTTTAGCTTCACCGTTATTATGCCGTTATGCTTATCAAGTTGTCAGTGATTGGCGTTCTACAGATGATAATGATAACTCACGATATACTACTTTGACTGAACGCATCAATAGAGTTATTAATTCATATATTAAATGGGAATTTCACGATGAATATGAGGAAAATACATCTTCTGAAAAAGGGAGAAACGATTTTAAAAAGTATAAAGATAAAGTAATTTTTTTCCTTTCAAATATAGCTCACTCTACTGGAACAGATGATTTGATCGATAAATCTGTTTGGGAAAAATTTAGAAATCAGAATAAGATTAGTATAAATGCCGCTTATTGCGTATTATTGGAAAATGACGGTAAATTAACATTTATTCATAGGAGTTTTAAAGAATATTTTCTTGCGTTCTATTATATTATTTTAATGTATAATAATAAAATTAATATAACTAATAATATAGAAATGATTTCTGTTTTAGAAACTAATTTATCATTTTTACAGATGTTTACTGAATTTTTACTATCTGTTAAAATTGGTCTTATAAAAGATATCTGCTCATATTTGTTGGAAGGGAAAAATAATCAGATAGAACGTGTAGAGCACCTTTCAAAATATGTCAATGGTTCCTACTGTTTAATATTTCAACCAAGTTTCAAATTTACAATAGAACAATACCTGACTATCTTTCCATTGGGTATCGTAGAATACGCAGGTTACACATTTGATAGAGAAAGATTAAAACAATTATTATATAATGGTGTACTAGAAATTGACAATATTGGTTTTTTACCCGATTGTACTATTAGAGCTATTTCTGATAAATTAAAATTAGATACAATACGTTTTAAACCAAAATATACAGATGAAATAAAATTATTAACAATTTCTTTTAATTGCGTCTATAACAATACCACTGTAAACATTGGAGGATATTTGCAAGAGCAACTTCTTACAATAGAAGAAATTTATAAGATAATAAATTCATCAGATTATTTTTCTCGATTAGGGAAAAGTAATATAACAATTAATGACATTTTAAGCAATGATGAATATATGGATCAGCTTTTGGAGGGGAAAAAACAACGCGATGAGAAAAAACGAGCAGATGATAATAATAAACTTTATAAATGGGGCGAATATATCATTAATTTTTTAGGAAGTGATGGAAACTATTGGTTATTTTATAATGAAACAACACTTATTGTTCATCGAATGACACCAGAAAATGCTAAACGTATTTCAAATGACTTTAACAGAGGATTGTCAAGAAATGTGTACGATTATTTATCGCTTATGGGAGGGTATATGTCTTTAGTAAAAGAAGAATCACAACATTTATCTTCTCTGGTATTCAAAAAAAATACAGATATTTCATTTGTCTTTGATGCTAATGATAGAATTATAAATTCAGGAAAAAATTATATCGCTAATTATTATATAGCACATTGGGAAAACCGTCAATTGTTCAAAATAAACGAATATTTTGATGATATTTACTCAAAAGAAAAGAAAATATATAAGGCAATTAAAATTAACGAAATTCTTGATTTGTATGAAGAAGTTGAAGACATTTTAAAAAATCAGGCCTATCAAAAGTTTCATCTCATTATTAGCGATGAAAAATTAATTACATATTATTTTCTTAAAGAAAATGAAAAGATGACTGCTGAGGCAAAAGATACATTAGAGCTGTGTGATAAATTTGGTCATATTTTGGGAAAAGAATTAAGGCTGTTCTTATTAAAAGACGATACGAGTTTTACTGGTGAAGATAAAAATATAGTTTACAAATACTTAGAGGACTATATATGGTTCTAATTATATATAAAATATAAGGTCAAATTGCTATTTTCAACCTAAACGTGCAATAACCATAAATTCACCAATATTTACATTAAAAAGTTTATTCCTCAATTTCCTAGGAATTATGTGTTTTAATTTTTGACCAATTTTAAATAAATTAGGATTAAGCTTTTCAATTTTGTAAAGTAAATAATTGTATGAAACAACTTTATAAGCAGGTATAACTGATACATCTTTGTATCCCGCTTTTTCTAAAGCGATTTTAATTGATTTCTTTGAAAATAAAATATAATGCTGGGGCTGTATCATAGGCCAATATCCTCTCATAATATATCTAAGAAAATGACCAATATCAGGAGTAGCTAAAATTATTGAGCCATCAGGCTTAAGGACGGTTATAATCTGCTCTAAAAAAGCAATAGGGTCAACTGTATGCTCTATGATATCAAAGGCTGTGACAATGTTAAATCGAGCATCTCCTCCTACTAAATTCAGCGTTTCAGTTTGTTTAAGTGTATTTATATCACCTTGTACAATTCGTTTCTATGTTACAGGTTTGGCATACGAAATAGCAGCTTCCAAAAATTCAATACCATAAGCATCATAGCCATTTTCAAGTGCAACATCAATAAAATAACCACAAGAACACCCTATATCGAGCAATCTTTTATTTACCAATGGAGGGATTAATAAACTAATTTTTTTAATTCTTTATTAAAATGTTCATATCTCATATCTCTTGCTTCAACATATCGTCTATATGAGCCACTTTCATATTCGTTATTGACATAATTCATCATATCATCTGCTTTAGGTAGATTTCCTAAATAAATACATTTGCATTTTCTACAATAGTAATAACTTGCTTCTCCTTGTCCTTGTCCTTGTCTTTTACAGTATAAAACCGATTTTGTAGCCCCACATATTCTACAAATCATACACATACTATCCAGTTTTATAATATATCACTATATATTATTTCTTTTCAATACCCATTTATTATTTTCAATAAACTGTACTGTCTTTATAATAGCTTGCTCAATTGAAAAATCCGCTTTCCAACCCAAATTCTTTATCTTTGAACAATCCAAAAATATAAAAGGATTGTCGCCTACCCAGCCTCTATCCCCCCCTGAATAAATCAGTTTTGGATTCAATCCCATATATTTACATATCCATTCAACAGATTGATTCACTTCACAGTATTCATCAGTCCCTAAATTATAAATATTTACCGTATCATTGGCTTTTTGAATAACAGTAAGCATTGCGTTGATACAGTCATTAATATACAGATAAGATTTTCGCTGCTTACCGTTACCCAATATGTACAATTCATTAGGATTATCTATGAGTTTTTTGTAAAAATCGAATACATGGCCATGGGTATACCGTTCTCCTAAAATTGAGACAAACCTAAAAATGTAACCTGTGAATCCAAAACCTTCGCAATAAGAGGAAATTAACGCCTCGCCTGCCAACTTTGAAGATGCATAAAGAGATGTTTGTACAGGAAAAGGGCAATCTTCAGATGTAGGTATTTTTTTTGCCTCGCCATAAACAGACCCTGTGGAAGAAAAAGCTATTTTTTTTATGCCATTTAGCCGCATTGCTTCCAATACATTATAAGTAGCGACTGTATTTTGTTCTAAATCTTTTCTGGGATGATTAAGGCCGAAGCGAACATCCGCATTTGCGGCAAAATGAAACACAAATTCATTGCCCTTTATCGCCTCATTTAAAATCTTCTCATCCAATAAATCGCCCTTGATTATTCGGACATTTTCCTTAACTTTTAAATCTTTTAAAAACTCATCAAACCCTGTTGAAAAATTATCATATATAGTTATTCGGTTTACAGGATTATTAGCCAATTCATCCGCCATAGTACTCCCGACAAAACCTGCGCCGCCTGTTATAAAATAATTCATTTATACCTTCCTGTTTCCATAGTTGGCTTTTTATTCACCCCTTTTCCTGCATTTTATAAAAATACCTATATCTGAAAAAAGACCAAACACAAATAATAGGGTCTTTAATTAACGCAATCTTTTTGCCTTCATCAAACCCTCTGGATTGATAATTAATAGGTATTTCTTCAGGTATAAAACCTTTTCTAATTAGTTTTATTACAATTTCCCAATCAATTTCAAACCTGTTTCCATCAAATTCCAGATTATATAAACATTCACGTCTGAATAGTTTATACATGGTAAAAGGATCTTTTAATTTAGTACCACAGCCCAAATTAATAAGTCCTGTAAGAAGTATCTGCCCAAAATTTACATATGCCGTTGTAATTTTTTTCTTTCCAAAATTTCTTATTTTCCAATCACCTTTATGCCTTGAACCCAAGACAAATGCTTTTTGATAATTTCTTAACGGAACTATAAGCTGATCATAATCATTAATATCATATTCCAAATCTCCGTCCTGAATCGCAATAAAATCACCTGTGGCTTCTTTGAATCCATTTCTTACGGCATGTCCCTTGCCACATGGTTTTTCCTCTAAAACAAGCTTTACTTCGGGATGCTCATTTACAAATCTTTTAACTATTTGTCTGGTTGAATCCTTTGAATTACTTTCAATAATAATTATCTCTTTCTTTAATCCATCCAGTTGTTTACTCATTACATTGTTTAGTAATGTTCCTACTGTTTTTTCTTCATTATATACAGGAATTATTATAGAAAGAAGCTTTTCATCTCTCATAATACCTGTTTTGCAGCTTATAAAAACGCCATTATCATCTGCCGTTTTTATGTTTATCTGTTCAAACCCGCATTTACATAAAATATTTTGAATCGTCGTAGTACTGAAAAAATGTAAGATGCTGGATGAAAACACAGGCCATCTAAATTTATTGTTTTTAGCCGCCTTACTGTCTATAACAGGAATATAAAATAAAAGCAGGCCGCTCTTTATTAAATTTCCATGAATTTTCCGCAATAAATCGTATGGACTATTAGAATATTCTAACGTGTTATTTACTATACAACAGTCATATTTGTTATTATTTTGTGGTTCTTTTTCAATATATGATAAAATATCATTAGAGCCTTTAAATGTTGTTAATTCATAATTTTCAATATCAAGCAAAGATGTTCCAATTTCTAAAATTTTCAACTTTTTGTTTGAATCAGATTTTAATTCTGACTGTATCAGGTTTTTAAATCTTTCCGGATTGATAAGGTTTTCACCGGCATCAAAGGTATTTATTGGCTGGGGATTTATAAAAAAATGCGAACAATCATTACAACTACACACAGGATTTTCATTTATCACAAAATCATAAACTATTCTATTTGATTCGCACAAAGGACAAGTTTTAACCAGAGTTGAATTTTTCAGCATAGCAATCCCCTTCTTAAAATAAATATTTTATCCATACCTTTTACTCCTGTGCAGTTTTGTAAGTTTTATAAACAAACCTATTTAACATCGTATACCCCAATAACAATGTTACCGCTGTAGAGCAACCTGTGGCAATAATGTTATTATCGACTATGAACTTAATAACTGCGGTAGTAACTCCAACGCCTATAAAATAGTTGATTACTGATACGGTTATATGCCCGCCCAAACGATGCTTAAACGGTTCGGTACTCCCTTTGAATGTAATTGTGTTATGGAGCACGAAGTGGCAAACTGTGGTTAACGCATAAGAAAGCGCAACCGACGGAACATCCGCCCAAACTAGCAGTCTGCGAAATACATACAAACACACGTTTGAAATTACAAATGTAATCGAACCGATTATTGTATACCAAACAATTTTATACAAAGAATCAGCGGGAATATTTCTTAACACCGGAAGTTTTAAAAGCAAATTGATTATACGCCGCATATCTATCGAAGCCTATCCTGAATAATAGCATTATTGGTTAAAAATGTCTCCGGATATTTCCGCAACGTCCAAACCCCCTCACCTAACCTCAAATTCCACCTCGGCGGCGCTTCCCTCAGCATCCGCCACGGTGACGCCATGCCGGCCCCGCGAAAGCGGAAGCGCGTAAACCCCGGCGTGGTTAAGGCTTCCGACAAGTTCGCCGTCAACAAAGATGAGCGCGCTTTCGCTGAAGCCCGTTGTTTCGACCCTTATCGCCTGGGCATCGGCGGGCAGCGACGGGTCAAGGTAAAATACCGCCCCTGTTACCGGCGTCCGTATTCTGCCTGCCCCTTCCTGCCTTACGCCGCCGGAACGAAACCTTTCGCTCAGCCATGAGCGGTACTCGCTTGGGTAAAAGAGGCCAGCCTGGGTGTGCCAGTTGCAGACGGCGGGGATTTTCTCGTTGCGTATAAATTCCCTTGTTAGCCCGGTGCAGTAAGGGCCAGCAGTCATACCCGAAAGGGCGCAGATTTGCACTTCCGTTGTCCCCTGCGGCATGGGGCCTGCCAGGTTTTCAGTTACCCTTCCTGTGGTTCTTTGCGTCTTTTCCTGCCCGGCCGATTCTTCCAGAACGCCGAGGAGTTTTGCAGCAATCCTGGCGGGGATGGAACTTCCGGTACTGCCAATTATGGTTTCGCCTGAAAAGTTTCCCATCCAAACGCCCACGGTAAAGCGCTTTGTCGCGCCCAGGGCCCAAATGTGCTGAAACTGGTTGGCCGTTCCGGTTTTGAACATCGATTCAAAAGGCGTTGCCAGCGATGGGGCGGGGCCGAAGCCCACAAATCTGCTTGACCTGTCCGAAAGTATGTCGGCAATCATCCAGGCTGCGTATGGGGACATGACGGACGGCGTAGCCTGTCCCTTAGTTGCCTGGACAGGTTTCCCGTCTTCCGTCCAGCGGAGTTCCACCGGCGAACCCATACGCGGAAAAACCGAGAAAGCCCGCACCATTTCCTCAAGGCTTACCTCGGCATTGCCAAGGGCGAGACCAGTGCCGTGCGTTCCCATGGTTTCCCTTATGGAATCAAAACCCAGGCTGACCAGATAATCCTCAAAGGTACGGACGCCCAGCCGCTCCAGGACGTAAACGGCGGGAATGTTGAGCGAAGAGGCCAGGGCAATCCTGAGTCGCACAGGGCCGTTAAAGCGGTTGTTGAAATTTGAGGGGACATACGCCTCCCTGCTTCCAAAAACCGTGGGAAGATCCGGCATGATTTCGTTCGGACTGAACCCCGTGTCCAAAGCCAGCGCGTAAAGGAAGGGCTTTAAACAGGAGCCGGGCTGGGCCCGAAAACGTACGCCGTCAATTTTTCCCGAAGCCTCCTCGTTAAACCAGGAACCGGAGCCGACGTAAACCCGCACCGCGCCGGTCTCGTTTTCTATTGCCAGGATCGCCCCACTGCTTATCCGCTTGTTCGAAAGGAGCGAGATTTCCAGGGCCAGTTCTTCTTCGGCAAAAAGCTGGAAGGCGAGGTCGAGGGTAGTCTTCAAATTGGTGTCAGTCACCGTTTTTAGGCGCTCGGTAAAGTGGGGGGCAAAGAACGGCGCTCTCGGATCATCCTGGTTGGAAGTAGGTATGGCAGCTTCCTTTGCAGCCTGCCAGAGCTCTTCTTCCCTTAAATCCAGACTGCATCGGGCGGACAGGGCCATGGCGGCGGAAACAGCAGTCTCCGGGTTTAGGGCGGGATCGTAAAGAAGCGGACGCCTGGGAACCGACGCAAGGAGCGCTGCCCTGTTGTCGTCCAGCTCTCTGACGGAACTGCCAAACCTTGCCCTGGTTATCGCGGCCAGACCCTCGATGTTGCTGCCGAAAGGAATGCTGTTCAGGTACAGCTCGAGAATTTCCTTTTTTGAGAGGTTGGCTTCAAGCCGGATGGCGTCCCATGCTTCAACAATTTTTCCCCGCATACCGCCTGAGTGCGGGTGTACCAGCCGGGCGAGCTGCATCGTGATGGTGGATGCCCCGGATACGGTGCGTCCGGCTTTCAGATTCCTATAGACACTGGCGACAAGCGAAAAAACGTCAATCCCAAAATGAAAATAAAAGCGCCTGTCTTCAGCCCTTATAAAGATCCTTACCGCGCCGGGTGGAATTTCGCTTAACGGCACCCACTCGCGTTTGACGCCGTCATCGGCAGGCAGAACGCGCAGGACGGTGCCGTTCCGGTCGCTGATAACCGTTCCCCAGGAACGGTTTCTAAAAGAGTCAAGCTCGGGAAAACGGAGAAGCAAAAAACCTACGCAAAAAAGAACCGCAAGTAGTACCAGGCCAAGAAGTTTTTTGCGCCTCATTGACCGCCTGTGTTTCCTATGCGGTACAGCTCACCGGCTCCCCTTCCAAAGATTTCTTCCTCGTACATACATTCCGCCTGGGCAGGCGGGGTTGGGTATATACCGCCCATCACCGCCCGGAAACGGAACTCAACTTCTTTCTTTCCAGCGGGGAAAAAATCCCAGTGGAAAACGGCCTCATCGTCCATAATGAACCGAACAGGCGGCGCTTCGTAATAACGCCATTTTACCCGTTCCTCGTCATCTTCTTTTGGCGGAACCGTGGAACTGGTAACAAAAGTCGCGTCTACAATTTCCGCACCGGACGGAATAGGCGCCCTGAGCGCCACATAGGTGCGATCCCTGGGGCTGGAAACCGTTACCTTTCTGGTATACGTCTTGCCCGGAACAAGCACGCCGCCTGAAACAGGGTTCCCAGCCGAATCGAAGGTTTCCGTAAAGACGCTGAGCCCTTCGTCCCTGGCTGCGGCAAGCTCGGTGGGAATCCCATACTTGAGGCTTGCGGTGTAGTAAAGCCGCCCACTACCCTCCTGCTCGATCCTAAGCGGCAGAAGCGTGTCCTTCGCCGTTGTATCAAGGGGAGAGTCCCCAAAAGCCCAGGTGCGGGAGGCGGGAACGCCGCCTGCTTTACTGAAAGCGGCCTCAAGGAGCATTGTTCCACCCAGGGAAAGCCTGGAATTAAGCGTGCCGCTTTGCTCCTTTTCTTCGGCGTCGGCGATTTTACTAAAGGCAAGAACAGCCCAGAAGGAAGAAGAAGTGTTAGTCCATACTCCACGCCGCTGGCGTTCGATAAGGGAATTTACCAGCCTCGTGGTCATGTCATCCAGCGGGCTTAAAGCATGGTAAAGCATCAGGGATATCGCATAACGGTCGGAATCGTAGCCCCAGAAACCGCCGCCCCGCTCGTAAGTGTCTGTCAAATCCAGAGTACGCGTTCCCGGACGAATAAAGCGCCTTACCCTGTCCCTTGCGGAAACGGCAAGGTCCCTCAAGCCCAGCTCCATGGCGGCAAGGCCCGCGAAGCCCCAGCCTGAAATGCCCAGCTCGTCCCCACGCCGCAAGAAGGCGGTAATCTCCGTTCCTATCCGCGCACCGTACATGGCACGTACCCAGAGGGAGTAACCCTTAAGGAAAGGATCCTCTTTAAATACTGTTGATGAAAAATCATTTTCTGTAATGTATTTGGTCAGGGCCGGAATATTCATTGCGTCAGGCAGCGCATAGCCCTTTTGCTTTGCGAGGGCCGCGATGTGGGCAACCCTGAGCGTCACGTATCGATTCCCCTCCTGCCCGCCGGGCCAGTAGGGGAAGGAACCGTCAGGCAGTTGGCTTTTCGCCAGAAAGGACAGCTCGTCTTCAATAACCTTTTTGGGGTTTTTTACCGGACTATCAAGCTCAAAAGTCTCAAGGCGATCGGCAAAGGCGACAAGCGGAAGGAGCTGAGCGGTCCTTTGTTCCAGACATCCGTAGGGATAATTCAAAAGGTAGCGCACCGCCTCTTTCAGCAGGGCAAGCCTTGAAGAAGAAAGCGAGACCGAAAGGCTCCCCGTCCCCTCAGGAACAAGGGAAGGAAGAATCACGCCTTCCTCAATAAATGGATTATCGCTTGCAAGACTGCCAATGGAGGTGACGGTTTCGTAGAGCACCGGCCTGTCCACCGTTAGGGTTTTTATTATCCTCTCGTTTACCAATGGCGACTGAAGGGTAAAGATGATCCTGCTCTCCCCCGCGCCAAGGGCCGCCGCCCTGAAAGAGACTTCCGCCGTTGTCCCTGGATTGAGTTTCACCGTCTTTTCCTTGACCCCGTCGATCTCCAGCACCGTGTCCCAAACGCCGCCGTCTATCGTCTCTGTTGCCGCCGAAACCTTCGCTTCGACGGCGGTATTTTCCAGATTGGTAAGTATGAGGGAAACAGTGCCGGTGTCCCGCCAGCGGAGCTTACGTGGCAGGGCGGCTACGGCGGTCAAAGGCGCGCTCACGCGCAGGTCTTTCTCCGCTATGCCGAAATCGCTGGTGCCGGAAGCCACCGCAGTGCAACGGTAGGTGGTAAGCGAATCCGGCAGGTTGAATTTTACTTTCACGGTTCCGTCAGCGCCTGTAACAAGGTAGGGCTCAAAAACCGCGGTTGGCCGGAAATCCTTGCGCTCATCCATTTTGGAATTGCTTTCCTCGTCGCCGCCCTGGAGATCCGAGAGGCTGTAGGTGACGGGATCGATGAGAAGCGAGCGACTGTCCGCGCCCCGCACGCCAAGCGGGAAATTCCAGGGGCTGTAGAAAAATGCCAGAGGATCAGGCACGTGGTAGTCGATTAAATCCACCACTCCCCGGTCAACTGCCATGAAGGTCACCTCTACGCCCGCTGCCGGCTTTCCGTTCTGGCTCACTTTCAGCGTTACCTCCGCCTGTTCCGCTGGCCTGTAAACGCTTTTGGAAGCTTCAATCTCGATTGCGTAATGCCGATTTTCGTTATCAACAAAAAGGCTGGTCAGGCCGAAAAGGCCTTTTGGCTTGTCAAGGTCAGGCTCGTAGTAAGTGTGAGTCGGCGGCCCCGACCTGACCGTGTAAGAGGCGATGGCGGCGTACACGATGGGTATATACGATTCCTTGATAGGAATGTCGATGGTCAGGGCGGAGCCGTCAAGCTCGATGATCCTCTCCTCGAGTATCCCTTCCCTTTCCAGCGTGAGCAGGTAATTCCCTTTTGGCAGGGGGGACTGCACCAAAAGCTTTGCTGTCTCTCCCGGCGCGTAAGAGCCCTTGTCCGGCCTTAGGGTGATGCTGTCCGAATCGCCACTGCCCCAGAGCGCCCAGCCAGCGCCGGTAACATAAAAACTGTAACGGGTCAGCGCGGAACGGCCCATGGAATCTTTGCCAGAAAGCCGCACTTCGTATTCGCCGCTGGTTGCGGGAGTAAAGGGAATTACCCCAGTATGTTCCCTTCTGCCTGGGCGTATGCTTCTTTCCATTACGGTTTCTTCAACCCTTTCCCAGTACAGGTTGATCCTTCCGCCAATGCCGGCCTGGCGGGACTGCTTCCACTGGTAATGGATCAATTTGAAAGAAATATCCGGCGCGTCCCGGCTGTCGGAAGCCTGCTCAAAGGGAGAGCCTTCCGGCGTGAGCAAGGCCCAGCTGACTGTGGCAGGAGAGCCTGCTTGTAAAAAGTAAGCGGACGATTTCGCGCTTGCCGGATCAGCGGCCTTTAAAGTCCCCGTGTCCAGGCGGGAACCGATGTAAAAAGAAGCCGGGTGGACGATGGCCGCATTCCTGACGGAAATTTCCTGCCTTGCCGCATCCTGCACGGAGGCTTCAAGGCGGTAGCGGTAGGTGACGCCCTCAACCCCGTCAATGCCGACGTTATGCGCTATGTCGGCACTGCCGTCCGGGCCCAGGGTTCCTTCGCCGTCGGCAGCAAAATAACGGCCGTCGTAGGTTTCCGGGCCGAAACGCCAGTATTGCCATGAGTCACCCGGATTGAAGCCCGCCGGTTCGCGGCTCCAGTAGTAAGTATAGGGAGCTCCTGAAAGGCCGCCGCCTGAAAGGTAAGAGGCGGAAAGGCGGCCCGATATTTTTTCGCCCTGATAATAAGTGAGGTCGGGAAATTTCAAAGACGCTTCAACACGGAGCCGCTCGAAATTGGCGACCAAAAAGGTAATTGAGTAGTCCTGGCCGCCGCCCTCAAGACGCTTGTAGCGCATAACGTAACGGCCCGGGTCAAGGCCGGCGGGGATGGCAAAGGAGCCGTGGCTCCCGCCGCTTCCGGTAGTTTTTCCGTTAAGCGAGGCAATTACCGGGGCGTTGCGTCCACCCGTTGAGACCTCAACGCTGTAATTGCCTTCGTAGGGGAAAAATCTCCCTCTGGAAAGATTCCTGTCTATGCCGCGGAAAGTGACGGTCTCGCCCGGCCTGTAAAGTCCGCGGTCGGTGAACATAAAAACCAGTGCTCTGTCTTTTTCCGCGGTAAACGGACTTACGGCGGCTTGAACCGGGAAACGCCATATATTGTGGCTGTTGTTCGGGATAAATTCCGCCTGGTCTCCCCCTGCCATGGCCCCGCCGTCCTGAACCACCCGGACGCGAAAGCCTTTTGACCAGTCGCTTACGCCGTAATAGGGTTCCAGATCGGTAAAACGGGAGACAAACTCCCCGTCGCGGAATTCGAAAACCGCCAGCCCCTGGGCGTTGCTAGTGCCCTGCCTGACTACGGTATTTCCCTCAAGGAGTTCCACTCTGGCGTTCGCGACGGGAGCGCCCGTTGATAGCGTTGTTGCCCACACAAGAACTTTGTTGTAGGCGTAACGCGTGGTAATTCCTATGTCGGTAACCTGGACCGTAAGCCAACTGTTCGATTGGTATATTCTGTTGTTCCACTGCGAGCGGGTTTCGTATTCCCAGGCCATTGCGGCGGAACCCTTTCCGCCCGGCCCAAGGAAAGGCGACAAATCCTCCACGACAAAGTTCTTTTTATTCTTCGCATATTTTGAAACATCCTGGCTCGCAAAAGTCGAAAGGGACAGGCGCTCGTAAGGCCCCGACGCGGCGGCGATTCTTGAACGCATGGACACAGGGTTCACGGTCTCCCAAACCACCAGCGGCGGGAAACCGGCTTCCAGCATCCTTGGGCCGTAATTAAGGTGGTAAACGTAACTGTTGGCCTGGCCTACTTGCGCTATGACGGCCCGGTTTTGTCCCAAAGAACGGCCATAAACATCCTTTACATTTGCCGAAATATTAACCTGGTAATTTTTTTCGTATTCAAGGGGAAGCCTGTTTATCAGCACCCTATTGCCGTAAACGTGGACATTTTCTTTGCTAAGAGCAGGCATTCCCTCAACGGAAAAAAGCGACGGGCTGGAATCCGGGTCTACAGTGTGGCTAAAGTAAAGCGATATAGGGATGGTGTCCCCTTCCTCGGTTCTGGGACTTGCCTCGGAACGGGCCGAAACATCGTTTAACCTGAAAGGTCTCAAGGTGTGAAAGTAAAAAGATTGATCTTCTTTGGTGCCAAGCCAGTTCGCCTCCGAGCGCGCGCCCGCCATGATACGCAGGCTAACTTCCGTATCAAACGGCAAAGTTTCCTTTAGCGTCAATAAAACTCCCTGCTCTGCCTTGTACTGTTCCGCCCTGTAATAGTTTTCATTGATTTTGGGAAGCCGCGAAAGGGTGAAGGGGTAGCTCTGTCCCGAAACGGTTTTGACTTCCATCCACTTGGCGATTTCCCCAAGGTTCACCGGATAGGAGAAAATGAGGCTAATCTCTTTGGCTTCCAGGGGATCAGCATCATAGGTACTTACCCATTTGTCCCCTGAGCCCAATCTCCATTCCAAAACACCAAGCCGCTCAGTTTCGAAGCTGAAAGACCTTTCGCCTTGCAGGGACTTGCCGCCCAGGGATTTTATCTTGTCGGAAACCGTTATCCTGTACTCCTGCTGGGGCATACTCTCCCCATCCGGCTCAAAGGAAAGTAGCCTCGTCCCATACCAGCGGTAAACCCCCTTCAACGGCGGCTGAATCGCAAAAAGCCCCGCATCCTCTTTGATTGGGTCTCCAAGTTTCGCCAGGGGCACTACGGGCTGGGAAAACACCACAAATATTGAAGGTTTTTTTATTTCCGAGGGAAGCTCATCCCTTGGGCCGTAATCCACTATCCTGAACGGCTCATTGCTTTCCTGAATGTTTCCAGCGCCTGTTTCTTCCGCGCCGGAAACCGCCTCGTAATAGGCTATCCGGTAAGCCTCAAGCCCCGGAGCGGGCCTTCCAACCGAAACATGGGGAGCCGAGAAATCCGTCGTCGCCGAAGAACCGGCCTTTCCCTTGCATGATCCAATAACCAAAACCGCCAAAATTGCCCAAAAACAGGGCAAAACCAAAAATATAGGTGTCTTTTTTTTCATTGCGATTCCTTTTCCATGAATGCCTTACTATAACTTATTCAGAAATGTATGTCAAAAAACCGCAACTTTGTATTTATCATTCCGGCGTTTTATGATATAATCTGGAAAAACACCGGAAACGTAACATCTAAAACCCCATTCGGGTTTTAGATGTTTTATATATTGGTTCTGAGGAGTTCGACATGATAATTTGCTGCGGAGAAGCCCTGATTGACATGGTGCGGGCGACGGTTCGCGGTTTGGGCGATGTCTTTTCCCCTCTTCTCGGAGGGAGCCCATATAATACTGCCATTGCGATAGGCAGGCTGGGAGTGCCGGTCAAGTTTCTGGGACGGCTTTCCACAGATTTTTT
>JGI20170J14366_1000122_pt1 | contig 27076 bp, 22 predicted proteins | sample TergutNc150P3_FD_14366 | JGI IMG/M metagenome (IMG submission 14366) | reverse complement strand
TAAATTCGGTTTTTCCCCATTGTGCCAATATGATTTTATAATTTCGCTAACCACGAATGTTTCAAAAAAAGCCCCCGATGATATTCCAGATTCCAAGGCTTCTGGAGTAGTCCAACCTGCAAGATATGCGGCAATGCCTGTGTCCAAGAAATACATCTTGGGGCTTTTGATTAGCCTTTTGGTTATGTTTTTAAAATAGGGTTGCAAAAAGTAAATTATTCCCGAAGTTTGCAAAACGGATAGCCACTTTTTTGCCGCTGGCTGTGAAATTCCAACATCTTTTGCAATATTTGCAATATTCAATTCCTGCCCCGTTCTTGCGGCGGCAACTTTTAGGAAAGTTAAAAAAACAACTTCGTCACCAACATTTATTAGTTGCTTAACATCGCGTTCCAAATACGTGCGAATATATGAATCATAAAAATCCCTACGGCTTTTTCCATCTCTATAAATAACATCAGGGTATGAGCCTTGCCATATTATCTTGAATGTATTTGGTATATTGCGACTTTTAAGTTTGGCGGGCGGATGTTCCGAAGGCAAAAAGGGCTTTTGTTTCAACCCCATTCCTTCGCGTTCATAAATTGACAAACCGAGCATATCTATAATTACTACCCTGCCGGCCAGAGATTCGGTGATGTTTTCCATCATATTATATTGCTGTGATCCCGTCATCCAAACTTGCCCGCGTTTATCCGAAGCATCGGCGAGCATTTTGACATAAGGGAATAGTTCCTTGGCGTATTGAATTTCGTCAATAATAACCGGAGGTGAATATGTTTCCAAAAAACCTTTTGGGTCGATTTTTGCAAAAGAGAGGTCGGCTTTATTGTCCATAGTCACATATTTACGCCCCGCAGTTTTGGCGTTTTTCAAGAGAGTTGTTTTGCCTACCTGCCGAGGTCCATTCACAAGCAATACCTTATCACTCCCAGATACCCGCAAAATTTCTGGGGTTAAGGTTCGTTTTAGGTATTTTCCGTTAGCCATTCAAATAAAATAGAAATATAAAAAGGCGTAAATCTAAAGTCGGAGTTTATATTTACGCCATTTTTAGGCGGAATCGCTTGGATATACCAAGCCTCGATTGGTGGCTTGTATTTTGGAATTTGCTATATTATCCGCTTCAAGGTTAGAAAATGAAATTGAGCGTTAAAATTCCTTTACTACTGGGAATAGTTGTTTTTGTGATTACTGCTGCCATGCTTGTTGTGGTAGAGCTTAAAGTTCGCGACACCATAGAACAATCCGCTTTAGAATCTCTAGTTGGCGAAACCGAGGCTAATGCGGCTTTTTTGAAATCAAAAATAGATTTGCACGCTGAAATACTTGCGGAAGTTGCTACCAGAATCAGAGTTAGAACTATGGATTGGAGCATTGTGCAGCCAGCTTTGAAAGCTGATGTCATTCGACTTGGCGCGCTTGATATAGCTATGATAGACTCATCTGGGACAGCTCGTTATGTATTGAGCGATACAACCATTAACGTGAGGGATAGGGCATATTTTCACAAGGCTATGGCTGGAGAAAATAGCGTTGAAATGGTAGTTAGCCGCGTCACGGGCAAAGTTGTTACGGTATTTGCCGTGCCAATTAGGAAAACCGAATTTATGAATTCGCCTATTATAGGCGTATTGCTGGCACGCAAAGATGGTGCGCAAACTCTTTCTAACCTAGTGGCAGAATTAAAAACACCGTACAAAAGCGGTTATGCCTATTTGCTAAACGAAGAAGGAACCATAATAGCTCATAGAAATCAGGATTTCATAAATAAGCAATTCAATCCCATAATAGAAGCCGTGAAAGATACTTCGCTTAAATCTTTTGCAGAGATGGCAACCTCGGCATTCAAGAAAAAAAGCGGAAGAACAGAATACAATTACGATGGTAAAAATCTTATAAGCACATATTCAAAGGTTCCTGGATTCAATTGGATACTTTTTATGAGCATAGAAAAATATGAAATAGAAAATAAATTAACACAAATAAGTATAGCTATAGCTTTGATAGGTTTTATATGCCTTATAGCCGGAGTTATAGCTGCTATAGGCGTGGGAAGATCCATTGCAAAGCCCATGACTCAAATGGTTGAAATTTCTAAAAACATAACCCAGGGCGAAGGAGATTTAAGCCAAAGCATTCCCGTGCATTTCAAAGGCGAAATGGGAGATTTGGCCCGCTATTTCAACAAATTAATAGCCACGCTCCGTATCCCCATAAGTGAGGCAAAGTCAGCGGTTGAGAATTTGAATACCGTTTCCGAAGAATTGTCCTCAATAAACAGGCAACTTGAAATAAGTCAGGCTCAGACTGGAGAAGAACATTCTCAGGAAATTTTGCGCATAGGTCAGTGCATACACGAATTGGCAGCAAAGGCAGAGCAATTAAGGCAGACTATGAATAAATTTAAGGTTTAAGCCGTTATTATTGCGCTTTACCCCCATTTTCTTGTATTTTCTCATAAAAAGCTTGATAACCTCTTAAAAATTTTTTATCTTTAAGCTATGCGGTATTTTGTGTTTTCAGGTAAAATTTTGCTGTGTTTTTTGTGTGCTATGGGTTTAACCCTTACCTCCTGCAAAGACGAAATGGATATTTCAGTAGCTGTTGAAGACCCAGACGCCCAAGACAACGAATACATTGAGCCTGCAGTTGAACAGTTCAAAGAACCTTCTGACTTAAAAATTAGCCCAAAAAAAGCCCGTAATTTCAATAAAGCAAGCGAAGCCCTTGTGATTATGGGGCAAGAATGGACGGCACAGATGTCTAATGCGGATAACGAAGAAAAGCTGAAAATGGCCGCTTCTTACGAAAAAGCACAAGACGATTTAATAAGAAAATTCGGAATACAAGGCAAAGAAGAATTTAAATGGATTCACACTAAGGCATTGACCGAATCCATTAACAGAGATGTTTTTGCACGAGCCGGGGTATGGATTAACAGATAGGAGTTCCAATGTCAATGAAAGGAAAAAAAGGCATAATTTTTGGCGTTGCCAACGACCGTTCCATAGCTTGGGGCATAGCGAAAAAATTATTGGAGGCAGGCGCAGAAGTAGCTTTTAGCTATAATGGGGAACGCCTAAAACGCAGTTTAGATAAATTGCTTATAGATTACCCAGGCTGCAAGCTCTACGATTGCGATGTCTCTGCCGAAGAAAATATCTCAAAAGTTGCAGAGCAATATAAAGCCGAGGTAGGAGGGTGCGATTTTTTGGTTCACTCCATCGGTTTTGCGGATAAAAACTACTTGGAAGGAGCTTTTTTGCCAACTCCCAAAGACGTGTTTTTGCAAGCAATGGACATTTCCGCATATTCCCTCGTTTCCTTAACCCGCTCATTCAAGCCCTTGATGGTAAAAGGAAGCTCCGTTTTAGCCCTCACATATTTAGGCAGCGAAAAAGTTGTTCAAAACTACAATGTTATGGGAGTGGCAAAAGCCGCACTAGAAGCCATTGTTCGCTACTTGGCTTACGATTTAGGTCCCGAAGGAATTAGAGTTAATGCCATTAGCGCAGGCCCTGTGAACACCCTTGCCGCTCGCGGAATCAGCGATTTCACCGATTTGCTCAAAATTCACCGCAAAATAGCCCCTCTTCGCGAAAACACAACTCCAGAGCACGTGGGTGGCGCGGCATATTTTCTTTTAAGCGAATTGTCTTCTGGCATAACTTCTGAAATAATGTATGTGGACGGAGGCTACAACACGGTAACTGTAGGCCCTATTTCCGCTTACGATAAAGAATTGTGATACCGCTTTTACTCACTTTTTTAGGCATTGTAACAGACCAAGATTTTGCAAAAGAAGACTCCCTGCAAGTTGAAGTTGTAGAAACTGGCTTTATAGCAACCGCATTTTTTAACAAACAATTTAAACTTGAGCTTCCGCAAGATACCGTGTGGAATATTTGCGCCAAAAGTGGTGAATTGGAGAAATGTTATGAATTGAAATACTTTGGAAGGGATTCAGTTTTTTCTGCGGAAATTTCGGGGAATGAAAATGTGGTTTGGTATGGGGGTGCAGAAGCGGGAACCAAAAGCGGAGAGCATAAAGCAAATGATGCAAATGCGGCTGTTGATTCTGCCTCTGTGGCTCAAGATGAGACTTCAGAACAAGTCACAGAGCTTAGGAAGGTTGTGGTGCAGCTTCGCAAAAAACCCAGGCGAAAATTGGGGGAATCTGTTGTTAGCGCAAAAAACATTAAGCGAATGCCAGGGCTTGCAGAGGCAGATGTTATGCGAAGCATACAAGCTTTGCCAGGAGTTGTGGCAAGTTCGGATTTCAGCACAAAAATATATGTTAGAGGCGGGGCAAGTGACCAGAATTTATTTTTGCTGGATAATGGGATTGTCTATTCACCAACCCATTTCTTTGGGCTTTTTTCCACTTTTCTCGTTGAAGCTGTTGATGAGGTTAAATTCTACAAAAGCGGCTTTCCTGCAGAGTATGGCAACCGACTCAGTTCCGTTGCCGCCATAAACAGCAGAAAGGGCGGAAACGATACACTTGATGAATGGTTTAGCAAAAATTCTGTGAAAATAAGCACATTTGCCACCCAAGTCCACACCGAAGGGCATCAGGGAAATGCCAGATGGGTTTTAGCAGCGCGAAGCACTTATATAAAACAGATTTTGGACTTTTTGAAAGCTGTGGGAGCAACCGATTTCAGCGTGGACTATAAATTCACGGATATTCAGGGAGCCTTTGATTACGATTTGGGCGAAGGCAAGGATTTGCATATTGCCATATATACAGGAGCAGACGTTCTCAACTTTTCGCCTCTTTTTGTGGAATGGGGAAATACGGTTATTCCCATAAATTTTGGGTGGAAAATAGATGATTACTGGAAATGGAATAGTGGTTTTTCTTATAGCGAATTCCACCAAGATTTTAAAATTGAAAAGATGCTTGGAATGGAAAACGGGGTTAGCACACTTGCAAGCCGTCAGTCTCTTGCTTATTCTGGAATTGACAAGCATACCTTTGCCTTTGGTTATGATTTGGAATTTTCCAAAGTTTCTTTTGTGCAAAATGTTGAGATAACCGGACAAAAACTAGAAGACTGTCCAAAAACACGCCATCATATTCTGTATGCTCAAGATACTTGGAGACCAGATTTATGGGATGTGCAATATGGACTACGGTTAAATTATCACGAACTATCCAAACACTTTGGTGCAGAGCCGCGCTTTGCCGCTTCTTGGGAGTTTGCGGAAAATCAAAAATTGGAATTCCACACAGGCTATTATTTGCAATACCTGAACAGCATTATGTTTTCTGACCAAGAATCATTGAACGAATTTTATTACCCTGCCCGCGAAACCGCAATAAATGGAACGGTAAAACCGTCTAGTTCTATTCTATCTGCAGTTGGTTATTCTCGGAGCAATATTTTTGATATGTTCAATTTTAATGCAGAGGCTTACTATAAAACCCAAAATAATTTAACGGTTTATAGCGAATCCGACCTTGACTCGGTTTCCGCAGAGAAAATAGAATCGCTTGGAGATATGATTGTGAGTGGCGAGGGTTATTCCTTTGGTTATGAACTTTCATTGCAAAAACCGGAGGGTTTTTTAAGCGGTAGCATAAATTTCAACCAAGGCTGGTCTGTTTTTAAAGATGGACCAAACGATGCCTATTTTCCCAACTGGCATCAACCCTTTGCTTTAAAAAGTGATGTATCCGTTAACTGGTTTGAAAAAAAACTCTTTTTGCGTACCTCTTTTCAATTAAAATGGGCAAGCGGAATGCCATACACCCCGTACCTGGGTTATTTTTCAACATATAGAATGGACGAAAGTTTCCCAGGTTATGATATGGTTTCGCCACTCGGCAATAGAAATGTAACTATGCGAACACCTTATTTTAGACTGGACACAAAAATTATCGATTGGGGCAAAAAAGATAAATGGAATCTCGGACTTACAATCTTAAACCTAACCGATCACGATAATTTATTCTACATATTCTACAATACCGACAAAAACCCGCCAGAAGAACAAAAAATCTACCAATTCCCATTCTTCCCTATGCTGGTAAATTTTGAATATTATTTTTGATTAAAAATTCTTTTACTACATTACTCTACACATCGGAATTCAAAAAATGAAGAATATCTTGAGAATAATTCCTGCAATCCTGGTTATGGCAGCACTTTTTATGCTTTCAACTTTGCCGGGCAATGATCCTTTTTTAAATTCCATCCATCTCGGTGACAAAATAGAACATTTTATAGCTTACTTTGTTTTGGGAATAACATTTTGTATTTGGATCTCAAGCAAAAAATGGCTTGCAAAACCCATAATTTACGGCATATTTGTAATTGTTTTATGTACGCTTTTTGGAATTAGCGATGAATATCATCAAACATTTGTCCCTGGGCGCTCTGCTGATTTATATGATTTAGCTGTGGATTTTGCCGCAAGTATAACTGCTGTTCTTGTTTACTTCTTGTTTATCAAAATAAAAAAATGAATAAGGCATCCCTAATAATAGCTACTAGCCTACTTGCAAGCAGGGTTCTAGGTGTTTTGCGCGAGATGCTCCTTGCAAAAATTGCAGGCGTTAATGAACAAAAAAATGCCCTTGACTTGGCATTTATGATTCCAGATATTTTGAACCATTTAATAGGTACAGGTTTTTTATCAATAGTTTTTATATCGCTATTCACAACTCATTTGCTCAAACAAAATGAAGATGAAGGATGGCGTTCATTTAGCAATATTTTCAATGTTCTAGGTTTGCTGTTTTTGATTTTGGCTGTGCCAACATTTATATTTATGCGAGAACTAATTTTACTTTTAACAGCAACGCCACCAAGTGAAGATATTTTAAACTTAGCAACTCATTTTGGAAAAATAATTTTACCAGGTCAGCTATTCTTTTTTGCCGGCAGTTTTTTAATAGCAGCACAGCAAGCTCGCAAACAATTTTTAATTCCATCACTCACAGGCATAATTTACAATGCAAGCATAGTACTTTTCGGTTGGTTATTTAAAGATAGCGGAGTTAGCGGTTTTGCATGGGGAGTTCCAATAGGTGCATTCATAGGATTTTTTGTTTTGCAAATAATAGGTTCTTATAGAAACGGTGTGAAATATTTTTTCACATTCAATCCAAGAAATGCAGAACTGATAAAAACTATTAAACTCTTGTTGCCAATGATTTTGGGAGCAGGTTCAATGTTTGCGCTTGAATTTGCAATCCGCAGCTTTGGTTCAATGTTCGGGAGCCACGGAATTTCAAGCCTTAATTACAGTTATCGACTTATGTACACTTTAGTTGCTGTTTTTGGTTTTAGTGTTGGAGCAGCTAAATATCCAGATATGGTTAGGTTATTTAAAGAGAATAAAATAACTGAACTGAATGAAAAAATTTGGTGTGATTTGGCAAAAATTTTCGCCATTCTTGTCCCAGCGATATGTGCATTGACAGTTGTTAGTTTGCCCGCAGTTCGTATTTTATTTGAAAGAGGAGCTTTCACGCAGCAAAGTTCAATTTTAGTTAATGAATTGCTTTTATGTTATTTGCCAGTGAGCATAAGCCTTTGTGCACAAGCTCTTTTATCAAGGGCTTTTTATTCAATGGAAAGAATGTGGCTTCCGACAATAGTTAATACCTCAGCTTTTGCCGCAAGTTTGTTTTTGTATTCACCGATGGCAAAAATAATGGGAATATACTCTGTTCCAGTTGTGAGTTTTATCTGCTCATTTGTTCAGTTAATTTTGCTTTTGATATTTTGGAACCTAAAAGGAGCAAAATCATTTATCAAAGATTTTATAGCTGGAATAGCTGTTCTAATCGTTTTGGCAGCAATTGGACTTTATATCTCCAAATATGCCTACAATTGGCTTCTAAATGCAAATTTGGCCTATTTAATAGCTTATTCAGCAGTTCTTTCCGTTTTATTTTTTGTTTTTTCAATTGGTTTGCAAATTCTGCTTGGATCCAATTCTTCTTCTAATATATTATATTTATTTAAAAAGAAATTGACAAAGAACTCTGTTAATAACTCAAAGAAAATTTGATAATTTTATGTAACCTACTGTTATTTTTGAAATTCTAAGATGATTTGTATTAACATATTTTTGCAATAACAATGCTCTTATTAACATTTATTTGAATAATTTGCCTTTTTTCCAAATTAAATAACAACCTATTAACGTTATTTTCCTATTTGAACCTTGACTTTTGGGTAAAACTTTTCTAAATTACTAGCAAATATCATTTTATGGCGGTTTAGCTCAGTTGGTTAGAGCGACGGAATCATAATCCGCAGGTCCGGGGTTCAAGTCCCTGAATCGCCAGTTTTTGAAATTATTTTTATTTTGCAAAAAAAAAATATATATTAGTAATAAGGTTTAATTAAAATAGGAGTTTCTCTATGAAAAAGGTCTTAACATTGCCGTTATTTGCTTTGGCTACATTGGTTTCTCAGGCTGGGGCTGAGGTATGCACAGGTATAAATGGAGCAACTGTCTGTGAATGGGATACAGGTTGCTACACAATAAGCACAGAATATTCATATACCTCTACTTGTAGAGCTTCTATAGAAGGTGGTGATCCTAAACATCCTGTTTGCACCTGCGAGCAATTGCTTAAAAATTGCACAGACTATGGAGCCCTCTATTCTGGTGTTAAAGGACTAGATGTTGCACCTTATGGTGCAGGCTGGAAATGCTTGGAACACGGAGGTACATACCAAGCAGGCAAAGCTCCCGTAAAAGCTGCCGACAAAAAAGATAAGAAGTAGAGAGAATATTTATCTCGAAAAATTCACAATGGCTTTTGCTAAGTTTTCTGCGATTTCGTTTTGACCTTTTTCTGAGGACATATATGTGGCATCGTTTTGATGTGTTATAAAACCCAGTTCTGCGAGAACTGCGGGCATATATGCGCCAACTAAAACCATAAATCCAGCTTGGCTGGCACCTTTTTGCACCTTTTTTATTGAACCTCCGTCAAAAGATTCAACCAAATAACCCGCGAGCAGCGCGCTTTTTTCTGCATACAATGCAAGCTGATTATCTAAAATAATCCATTCAGCAGGTGAAATTTCCGTTTTGCCTTTTTTATCTGATTCCAGCGCAATGGCTTGGTTTTCCCTGCGGGCTATGGCTTTGTCTTCTTCGCTCCCACCTGCTCGCAAAATGTAAAACGTAAAACCTTCGGCTCGCTGTTGCCGCTCTTTGCCTTCTATCGCATTGCAATGAAGGCTTAAAAATAAATCTCCGCCCCAGTCGCTCGCCATTTTTGGGCGATTTCCCAGTTCTATAAATTCATCGGAGTTTCTTGTCATTTTAACGGCGAATCCTTTTTCTTCTAATTTGCTTTTTAATTTTAATCCAACAGCCAAAACGATTTCTTTTTCTTTAAAGCCGTTGAAGCCAATGGCTCCAGGGTCTTTGCCGCCGTGCCCGGGATCCAAAACTATGGTTTTAATTTTTCTGCTAGTGTTTGCCTGTGCCGCAGAAGACGAAGAAGCGACTTTTGTTTCGTATTGTTTTTTTCTAAGCACCACTTGCAAAGTTCTTCCTTCGTCTTTTTTCACCAATTCAACGCCATCGCAGTTGTCTTTTATAACAAGGGTTATTTGCACACTTTGCTTGTCTTGAATAGGAATTAGTCTGCTTATCATAGAGGATTTTTTTGCTAAATCCAAAAACATCGTGCTGTCTATAACGAGGCCATTTATACGCAAAAGATAATTCGGTTTTGTGTAAAAAGTTTCCACAACAAAAGGTTTTGAGAGTTTTAGTTCTATGACTTCGCCATTTTCTTTTGAATCTAAATTAACGCTCCATAAATCTTTGGTTGGTCTTGAAAATATTTTTGCAGTAGCGGAATCGTATTCAATGGGTCTGTTCAGCAGTTTTTCAAAAATCCGCAAAGAAGATGGCATCGGCAACCAAAAAGACCGCTTGTTTGTGATTTTGCTTTGCACGGCGGTTGGCAATAAAAAGTTTGTGTCTTTTAAATTTACCCAAGGGCTTTCCCAAGTCCAAGAGGAATTTCCTATTTGCAAAATCCCGGCCTCGCTTTGCCAAGTCATATTCATTTTCAATTTTTTTCCTAAGTCCACCCCGTCTGCATAAGTTATGCCATTCTTTTTCTCAACTTGCAAATTAAAATCTTGCGCAGTTGCTTGAACGGCCATTCCAAATACTAAAATGAACAAAATCCTCAACATTTATTATTTCCTGCTAAATCTCTGATAACCTGCCAATAAATATTATGTTCTTCTTTCAAAACTCGCTCTGCTAAAATTTCTGGCGTATCGTTTGGGAGAACGGGAACCGCAACTTGGGCTATTATTTTGCCCGCATCGTATTCTTTGTTCACAAAATGCACGGTCACTCCTGTTATTTTAACGCCTGCTTCTATTGCCTTTTCGTGTACGTGAATACCGTAGCAGCCTTTGCCACCAAAGGAGGGCAAAAGCGCAGGGTGAATATTTATTATTTTGTTTTCAAAACGCTCAAGGATATTTTCGGGAATTTTGCGCATATAGCCGGATAGCACAATCAAATTCGGGTTTTCGCTTTGCAAAATTTCAAGCAGATTATCGCCTTCAATGAAGCGAACCGGCACCTTGTATTTGCTGGCAACCTCTGCGGCTTTGCAATTTTTAAATGTGATAAGGCTCGCGCACTCCACATTCAATTCCCCAGAGGCAATCCGCTGCATAATGGCTTCAAAATTGCTGCCTCTTCCTGTGGAAATCACTGAGAATTTGAATTTAGGGAATGAACACATAAATACCATTGTGCCATTGGTTGGGGCGCGACAGGTTGCCTTCGGCAATGTCAATGTGAACCCAGCCATAGCCAGGCGAATTATCAATGGTGATTTTCCTGTCTTCCATTCTGCATATACCCTGGGCAGCACCGTTTTGAATTATCCATTCGTACAGATCCAAGTTTTCCCTCTTGGATTCGCGATGAAGATCCAGAGCCTTCCCTAACTTGTGTGCAGAATTGGCTGCTCCTACTCTTGAATCGGGCTTTCTGTAGCCGCTGTGGTTGTGGAGCCTTTTTCCTTTCTTGCAATTCACATAAACGTCTGGGAATTCAGCTTTGATTATATCGTATATTTTAATGAGATCCTTGGAAATCAAGGAAAGGTCATCTATACCTTCTGGCAACAAGTCAATTTGAGGATTCGTAATCATATTTTATGATGCTATACCTTGGATTGTAATGCTTTTTCTATCTCGCCTATAGCTTTTGTAATGTAGTTCTTTGCCACATTGTTGATCTTTTCTATGAGTTCATCGTTATAGACCTCGTGTTCATATAGGTCGTTGTGGATAAGGTGAATTTTATCCTTTTCGCAGTCGTGGATAAAATTGATTGGCTTGAGCCACAAAGCATTGTTGATATGGATGTGGATTATGCCAAAATGCATTTTCCTTTCTTCCTCGTAGTGGAGCTTGACGTGGACATCGCTTGCGAACAAGCCATTCAGCATTTCGCTTTTGAATGAGTATTCCCTTTCTTGTATATGGGAGGAATCTGTTCCCTCGTCCATAATGTAAAGACTTCCCGGGTATTTTCCTAATGTATTTTTCATAATAAAAGTTCTCCTATGGCAAAATGTAGAAAAATATATTCCATTTCTTCACCTGGCAAGCGGTAATCCGTTATATTCGCCCGTTTTAGCAGTTTATTATTTTTTGCTCTCATGTCGTCAACCAACCGTTTTGACTTTACTGTCAAAAAATGCCCATTTTTTTTCAAAATTTTTTTAGCCTTCTCAAAATCTTCGTCCAAAGAGCCAACTGCACGACAAGAAACAATGTCCATATTTTTTAATCCGCAGTTCTCCGCTTTGCCTTGAATAACCTCCAAATTCAGCAAATTTAAGTTTTGCTTTGCAAATTTTAAAAAATCACATCTTTTTTTGCGAGTTTCGGTGGCATAAAATTTTATTTGCGGAAAATAAAGGCAAAGAGGAATAACGGGAAAGCCTGCACCTGAGCCTATGTCTGCCCAAATAGTCTCCGCTTTTAGCGGAGTGTCTGCAAAGCAGACGGGGTGTGCTGTAGCGAATATAAGCGAGTCTGCTACGTGCCTTGTTAGCAGTTTTTGTTCGTCATTTTTTGAAACTAGGTTTGTGGTTTTGTTTGCCTCTAGGAGTAGCTTGCAAAATTCCTGAATTTTGCTAGGAAAATTCTCGGGCAAAACTAGATTATGTTCTTTTGCAAAGTTAGTGAGCATCTGCAATGGCCTTGACCCATGTTGGCACAACCTCGGAGGCTTTGCCTTGTATGAATTCGTCTGTGTAGCTGTCTTTGGTGATTTCCAAATTCAAACATACAACGCGGGCACCAGCCATTTTCGCTATTTGCTTAAAGCCTGCCGCAGGGTACACAACCCCGCTTGTGCCTATGTATGCGAACAGATTGCACCCCATTAACGCCTTTTGAATTTTATCCATTTCAAAGGGAATTTCGCCGAACCAAACTATGTGTGGGCGCATTTTTGCCCCACATTCTGGGCATTTTTCTGGCTGGTCTTCTGAGCAGCTCATTATATGCTCCTTTGGACCTAGGCAGCGGACTTTCAAAAGCTCGCCGTGCATAGCTATAACCCTTTTGTTGCCGGCTCGCTGGTGCAAATCATCCACGTTTTGCGTTATCAGCAAAAAATTGTCGCCGAACTTCTCTTCTAGTTTTGCAAGAGCATGGTGTGCTGCATTGGGTTCAACATTTTTCAGACCTTTTCTCAGCTTATCGTAAAACTTTATAACTCGTTTAGGGTCGCTTTCAAAGCCCTCTGGGGTGGCAACAATCTGTACAGGTTCGTTTTCCCACAAGCCGTCTGCATCGCGAAAGGTTTTCAGTCCGCTTTCTGCGCTAATTCCAGCTCCCGTTAAGATAACTATTTTCATATTTCAAATATAGGAAATTTACTATATTACACCTATGTTATGCGTAACAGTATTGAAAATGAAACCGTAGGAATATCCAAAGCATTGGAAGACAGCAGGAAAATGCTGGGGATGCTCAATAAAGCTGCTATAGCATTTGTTTCGCAAAGCGAAGAATCTTTTGAGAAAAGAATAGAAGATGGAGTAAGATCTATTTGCGATATAGCGGAGCTAGATAGGTTTTGCATTTTTCGCAATTTCACCATGCCAGATGGCTTGCACGTATGGCAAGAATATCGTTGGGATAGGGAAACAGGTGGAACAATAGATATTGACCCTGTGCTCAAAGATGTAACTTATGCTAAACTTGCACCTCGGTGGGAAACGATTTTATCAAATAATGAAATTGTCAACGGACCGGTAAAGACGATGCCAGAAGCGGCAATGTTGCAATCGTTTGGTCTAGTATCGGCTCTTGTTGTGCCTTTGTTTATCAAAAATACCTTTTGGGGTTTTGCGCTTTTTGAAGACCGCCATAATGAGCGTTATTTTGACAAAGAACAAGTTGAAATGATGCACTCGGCGGCATTTTTATGTGCCAATGTTTATATTCAGTGGCAAACAGAAATAGAAATAGATAAAACTACCAAAGCATTGGAGAGCAGCAAACAAATGCTGGAGATGCTCAATAAGGCAGCCATAACATTTGTTTCGCAAAGCCAAGGAGCCTATGAAAAAAGAATAGAAGCTGGGGTTAGGTCTATTTGCGATATGGCAAAATTGGATAGATTTTCTGTTTTTCGCAATTTTCCCACGCCAGAAGGCTTGCATGTTTCGCAAATATATCGCTGGGATAGGGAATCGGGCGGAACAACTGAGATTTTTCATGAAGTTTTGAAAAATACAACTTATGCTAAATTGATGCCTAAATGGGAAAAGATTCTGGCAAATAATGAAATTCTCAATGGACCTTCAAGATTAATGCCAGAATCAGCAGCATTGAAATCGTTTGGCGTGGTATCGGCTCTTGTTGTGCCTTTGATTATAAAAAATGCCTTTTGGGGTTTTGTACTTTTTGAAGACCGCCATAATGAACGTTATTTTGACGAAGTGCAAGTTGAAATGATGCGTTCGGCTGCCTTTTTATGTGTCAATACTCTTATTCAGTGGCAAATGGAACTTGAAGTTGCAGAATCAAACGAGTTAAACAATTCCATGCTTAACGCTGTTCCTGTAGCCATTGTTATCCTTAACGAAAATGGAGACGTGTTGAATTGCAACGATGCTGCTACAAAGATGTTCGAATGCACAAAACAGCAGTTTATGGAAAATTTCTATGATTTATCGCCGGAATATCAACCAGATGGCTCAAAATCCAAAGAGAGAGCAAAAGAGTTGGCGAGCTATATATTCACAGGTAGCTCAAATTTATCATTTGAATGGATACATACTTCCTTTTCTGGAGAGATTATTCCCTGCGAAATCACAACAACTTGGGTAAGTCACAAAGGCAAATACCTGGGGTTGGTTTATATTTATGATTTGCGCAATATTAAAAAAATAGAAGCCGCCGTAGCCGAGGCGCAAGAAATGACGCGGGCTATAACAGAAGCAAACCCAATATCTTATGTATTGTTCGATGAGGATAGCCATCCAATAGAATGCAACGAAGCTATAGTGAAAATGTTGGGCAGCAAAAATAAACAACATCTTTTAGATAATTACTTTACGCTTTTTTGCCCTGAGCGGCAGTCTTTTGACAATAAAAATTCAGAGGAAGAAGCGAAAATACTTTTGAACCAAACCATGAGTAAGGGCAAATGTACTTATGAATGGGAAATGCAATCTGCAAGCGGCGAAGTTATTCCTGTGGAAAACACGCTTACCTTGCTAGAGCTTAAAAACAAAAAATTTATTATCTCCTTTAAATACGATTTGCGCAACCGTAAAAATTTATTGAATAATATACGCAAACAGAGCGATTTGCTAGCCTCAAAATTGGAATTGCAAAAATCAATAACAGAAATTTCTGAAAGTTTCATTTTATACGAAGATATAAATGTAAGCATAAATTTGGCACTAGAAAAATTGGGCAAGAATTTGAATGTTTCAAGAATGCTAGTTTTCCGTATGGATTACGAAAACAAAAATGTTTGTGCGGTTAATCAATGGTATGCAAACGACAATGTGCCTAGGGCTAAGATTGAGCGTTATCGCAATTTCACTGCTGAAAAATCGCTGTTTCCCTTTAATTTAGACGAAAAATCGCAGAATTTTATAGTTTCATGTTCAAATACTGCCGAAGAGAGTATGTTCAACGGACTTAAATCTATGGATATAGTTTCATTTATCTTTGTTCCGCTTTATGTTGAAGGTTGTTTATGGGGTGTTGTTTGTGCGGAAAATTGTGTTTTGACACGAGAATGGACAGAAGACGAAAGAACATTTTTAGCAACGGTATCAAACATAGTATCTGGTGCAATTATGCGCAATGTTTACTCAACAAGGTTGCAGCAATCTCTAGACAAAGTAGTTGCCCTGAGCAAGTCAAAAGACGATTTTTTATCCAAAATAAGCCACGAAATAAGAACGCCTATGAATGCGATTCTTGGCATTGCCGAAATTCAATTACAAAACGAGACCGTTCCGCAAAAAAAAGAGGCACTCGGCATAATACACAATTCTGGCAAATCCCTGCTTAACATTGTAAACGACTTGCTGGATTTATCCAAAATAGAAGCGAAAAAAATGGAGCTAGTGCCGGTTAAATACGATGTTGCCAGTTTGATTAACGATACCGTGCAACTATATGCTGCTCGCATAGAAAAGAAATTGATTAAATTCAATCTTAAAGTGGACGAAAATATTCCCGCCGAACTTTTTGGAGACGAACTCAGAATAAAGCAAATTCTCAATAACATACTTTCAAATGCATTCAAATATACCGATGCAGGCAAAATTTCAATGTCTATTACTTCTGAAAAAATCCAAACTAAAGATTCCGATGTTATGCTTATTTTCCGCATAAGCGACACAGGGCAAGGCATGACGGAAGAACAGAAAAGCAGGATATTTGATGAATATTACCGTTTTAATTTAATCAATAATCGCACGGTAGGTGGAACGGGGCTTGGAATGACTATAGTGCAGAATTTGATAATCATTATGGGCGGCACTATTTCCATTGAAAGCGAACTTAACAAAGGTTCCACATTTACTATTAGCTTGCCTCAAAAAATTGTAAATGCGCACGTTTTAGGCAAAGCGATTGCAGAGAACTTGCAGAATTTTCAAACTAGCAGTTTTTTGCAAGCAAAAAAACAACATATTACCCGAAACTCAATGTCTTATGGCAGCGTTTTGGTTGTGGACGATTTGGAATCTAATTTATATGTTGCCAAAAGTTTTTTGGAGCCTTACGATTTGCATATTGAAACAGCGATAAGCGGTTTTGAGGCAATAGATAAAGTTAAAAACGGCAAAGTTTATGATATTGTTTTTATGGATCACATGATGCCAAAAATGGACGGCATAGAAGCGGCTAAAATAATGCGCTCTATGGGTTATAAAAATCCTATTGTTGCGCTCACTGCCAATGCTGTTGTTGGGCAAGCAGAAATGTTTTTAGAAAATGGTTTTAATGCTTTTATTTCAAAGCCAATAGATGCTAAACAATTGGATACAGAACTGAACAAATTTATTTACGATAAGAAAACGCAAACGCAAACAAAAAAAATAGACGTTCAAAAAATAAATTCTAAATTGCTTTCATTTTTTGTTAAAGATATAAAAAACGCTTTGCCTGTTTTAGAGTCCACGATTGCGAATATAGAAACTATTTCAGAAGATGATTTCCAATTATATGCTGTTATGGCCCACGGCGTTAAAAGTGCGCTTGCAAATATTGGACAAACGGAACTTTCGCAAATTGCTTATGCTTTAGAAAAAGCCGGTAAAACACAAGATAAGGATATAATCAAGCGGCAAACACAAGAACTTGTGGATGCTCTTAAAGGAATGATCGAGGAGGATTTATGCAAATAATGCGCGAAATAAAAACAATTATAACTACGTATCTTCAAGTGATACTTGTATTTATTACGTTTTCGGCGATGGTTGTATCAAGTTATATTCTTATGCGTAGTGTTGAATACGATAATATGAAACGTGAGGCAAATAGTGTGCTATCCAATATGCAGAGCAATATAATGCTTAGAGTATCAGAGCCAAAAATCGTGGTTAAAAAAACTGCGGATATGATTAAGCTGATGCTCGGAGAAAAAATGGATATCCACACGATAAAAGAATATGTAAAGGGTTTCAATAAAGATAGGAATTTTTCGCAGCACATTGTTAGCTCTTATGTTTTTCTTGATGAATCTCCCATAGATAGTGTATGGTATAAGGAAGTGCCCGAAGCTGCTGGCGAGGTGTTGATTAAAGAACGTTTTGAGAAATCACTAGATGCGGTTATTCTTACTTATATAGTCCGTATTTTTGACAAAGCAGGCAATCCTCGGGGGGTTGTGGGGTTGAATGTGAATTTTGAGGATGTGATGAAATTAATCGAACATTCGCAAATTGCCGAAGGCGGTTTTGGATTGATGTTCAATCGCAACTTTGAGTTTCTAGCTCACGCAGAACGTAAATTTGTAGGCAATACATCTTTATTCGACAATCATATAGGCATTTCTAAGTTTAAAGAAATTTTTGAGCAAAACGGAGAGGTTTTGGGACTGGATTTTATGAATTTCAGGGGCGAAAAATCAATCGCTTTTTTTAGGCAGTTAGAAAACGGATGGTACTTTGGAATTATTACGCCTGAATACAAATATTATAGCAATATAAACAAAATAGCGAAATATTTAAGCATACTCGGCATATTATTTACTTTGGCGATTAGTCTAACTTTGATTCGCATTATCAATACGAAAGACAGCATGAATAAATTGATAAAAGAGCAAAAGCGAGAATTGGAAATAACGGTACATAGATACAAATCTATTCTCAATGCTGTGCCTCTGCCGATTACTGTTACCGACATTGATGTAAAAGTTACATTTATCAATACCGCTGTAGAGAAATTTTTGGGAAAAACTTTAAAAGATGTTCTGGGTAAACCTTGCGACAGCTGTTGGAACATCAATATTTGCAATACGCAGAATTGCGCCATAGAATGTGCAAAACGTGGTTTAAAGCAAACATTTTTTACAAATAATGATTGTTCGTATAAGGTGGATGTTGAAATTTTAAAAGATGTTGGAAATAAGCCTATTGGATATATAGATGTTGTTCAGGATATAACCCAAGTGGAGAAGATGGCAAGAGCAGAAGCGGAAAATGCAAGTGCTGCCAAAACGGCCTTTTTGGCAAAAATGAGCCACGAAATTCGTACGCCGATGAATGCGATTATGGGTGTGACTGAAATTCAATTGCGAAACGAATCATTAGAACCGCAGGTAAGAGAATCTTTTGCGATAATTTACAATTCGGGTAATTTATTGCTTGGAATTATCAACAATATACTTGATTTGTCCAAAATAGAAGCGAGTAAAATGGAACTTATGCCTGTTGAATACGAATTTGTTGGTTTAATTCATGATGTTGTGCAATTAAATGCTATGCGCAATAACAGCAAACCCATAAAATTTGAACTTTATATTGATGAGAATGTGCCTTTGGAACTTTTTGGCGATGAAATTCGCATTAAGCAGATTTTGAATAATTTGCTTTCCAATGCTTTTAAATACACTGAAAAAGGCAAGGTTAAATTATCCGTTTTTGCCGAAAATGACGATAGAAATACCGTACTTATTTTGCAGGTGAGCGACACTGGTTGCGGTATGTCAAGGGAACAGGTGAATAAATTATTCACTTCTGAATATGTTCGTTTTAATTTAGAAGCCAATCGTTCAATTGAGGGAACAGGGCTTGGCATGGCAATTACGCATCATTTGGTGCAAATGATGAATGGCAAAATTTTTGCGGATAGCAAAATAGGCAAAGGTTCCACATTTACAATTCATTTACCCCAAAAAAATACGGGTGTTGGAATTTTAGGAGAAAAACGCGCCAAAGATATTATGCTGCTCAGGATAGACAAAACAAATATCAAAAAGATGCAGATTGATTTTGAACAGATGCCTTATGGCAAGGTTATGGTCGTGGATGATGTGGAATCCAATCTATATGTGGCAAAAGAGATGATGGCACATTATGGTTTGAATATTGAGGCTGTTTCCAGCGGTTTTGAAGCAATAGATAGGGTTAAAAAAGGCGAGGTTTATGATATCATATTCATGGATCACATGATGCCGAAAATGGATGGAATGGAAGCAACGAAAATTCTGCGCGAATCAGGTTATACGCATCCTATTGTTGCACTTACTGCAAACGCTTTAATTGGGCAGGCGAAAATTTTTATGGAAAATGGTTTTGATGATTTTATATCAAAGCCCATTGATATTCGGCAGTTGAACACTGTACTCAACAAGTTTATTCGCAACAAACAACAATCCGAAGCCGTTACAAAAGCACAAGAAATTGAATCATTTGAAGAAGAATCTAAGCCTGAGGTTCCAGCTATAAATCCGGTATTGCTTTCATTTTTTGTTAAAGATGCCGCTAATGCGATACCTATTTTAGAGTCTGCGCTTGCTGACATAGATACTATTTCAGAGGAAGACATCCAATTATATGCCGTTACCGCTCACGGTATGAAAAGTGCTCTTGTGAATATTGGGAAAATGGAACTTTCCCAGCTTGCATACACTTTGGAAAAAGCCGGCAAAGCGCAGGATAAAGACATAATCAAGCAGCAAACCCAAGAACTGATAGACGGTCTTAAGAAGATTATTGCATCTGTCTGAACCAGAATTTTCAGAATTTGCAGTATATTCAGAATGAACCACATTTATTGGCTTTTTTTGGTTAATAAAACCAGTAATGGAGATTCATTCTGTTAATTCTTTAATTCTGGCCATTCTGGTTCAGACAATTTTCTATATTTAAAAGTGGGGAGCGGCTTTATTATATCGACCTTATATAGAGGTTATTATGCGCATTTTTGTTATTTGCGCCATTTTTTGCTGTTCTATGCTCCTTGCCGCTGGGGAACGAGCTACTTTAAACATATTCACAAGCCCCGATAAAGCGAGCGTATTTTTAGATGGCAATTCCGAAAAGGAAATATTTGGAACGCCTTTTGAAAATCCCGCTATGCTCACAGGCGAGCACACGGTTTTTTTGGTTCCGTTAAGCGAGAGCTTTATTCCCGCTACATACAATTTTGTTTTGCAGAGCGGACGTGTTTTTGAAATAAACCACGATTTTTTGCGAAGGAACCAAGCTCGCAATGCTTATACGCTCTCTCCCTCGGAATATCATATAGAGGCAAATGCCGGCTTTTTGTATTTCAACGAATTTAACTCAAATGCTGTTTATACAATGCCTTTTGATTTTCGCTTGGGGCTGCCTCTGGGCTTTGGGGCAAGGCTTGCCTTTCCTGTTCAGGAATGGGAAATAAATGATTTTTTGCTAGGCTTGCAATACAATTATTTTCCATTGCAAATAGGCTTGGCTCTAGACTGGATAAGCCCAAGAGGTTCTGGCTTTTCTGCCATTCGCGCTGCAATTTTGGCGGAGCAAAATGTGCTTTTTTTAAATTTGTTGGAAAACTTGATTTATGAATATTCAAAGCAGGAGAAAGCGGAATTTTATTTGCGTGTAGGTATGCCGATTGAGCATATATTTTTGCCATATTTAGCTGTGCGGGAGAAAATTCATTTGCCCTTGAAAAGCTTTATGTTTTACGCAGAGCCTGGTGCATTGCTACAAGTGAGCAATGGATTCTCTTTGGAGATTTCCATTCCTCTTGCCATTTTGGGAAATGCAAAAAAAGGCTTTGGATTTTATTTTGGTCTTCATTCAGATTTTTCTTTTGGCAAAGAGAGCAAAAGAGATGTTCACAAAACTAGTAAGATAATTTGGGATGTGAATGAGGTTAGCAATGTGGAATACAAAAAATTTTGCGAAGAAACAGGTTGCGAAATTCCGGCAAAAGCAAAAATAAAAGAGTTGGAAGATTATCCTGTTTTGCATATAAACTTGAAAGATGCTCTTGCTTATGCTAAGTGGGCAAAAAAGCGACTGCCAACAGCAGAAGAATGGAAAACGCTCGCCGCCACTTATTCAAATTCAAACTTTGATAGTCTTTGCGAAATCCGAAAGTTAAAAAAAGTTTACGAGGGACCTATCATAAATGGTGTTAGAAATTTTGCAGGCAATGCGGCTATATGGCTTATGCAAGAAAATGAAAGTGCTAGTGTTGCGAGTTTTGCTGGCAGTTCTTATGACGATTCTTTTGAAACTTGCAAAAAGAAAGCCGTGCTAACGGATTTGTCTTCGCAAAGTGGGAGTGAGGTTGTGGGAATTAGGTTGGTGAGGGAGTATTGAGCAGTTTATCCACAATCCCCATGTACACATCCAAAATATTGTAGCCGAATAAATATGAAATTGGTGCGCCAAGTCCAAGAAAAGGACCAAAAGGAAAGGGTTTAGTAATATCTTTTTTTGCTAAAAGTCTAAACGGAACTATAACCGCCAAAGCTAAAAGCGAACCTATTATCAAAGCCACGAAAGCGAGTTCCGCTCCCATAATCGCGCCAAAGCCGGCAAACAGTTTCACATCGCCAAAACCCATTCCATCTTTTTTTATTATTTTTGAAATTGCAAAAGAGAACAAAAACAAACCGCCACCACACGCTGCAATGCCTATCAAGGAACCCAGCCAATCAATTTCACCATCAAAAAAAGACAATGCAAAACCGAGCAAAATCCCGCCTATGGTAACCGTATCTGGCAAGAGTAAATATTTGAAATCTATTGCAAAGATTGGGATTAGAGTTACCATAAGCCAAAACAAACGCAAACTCCCAGCTATGTCTGCATCTTGCCAAGGGTTAGGTTCTGCAATTATGGCGGCAAAAAATCCGAGCTGCAATCCTAAAAATTCCACCAAAGGATATTTAATTGAAATAGGTTCTTTGCAGTTTGCGCATTTACCGCCCAAAAACAACCAACTCAAAATGGGAATGTTTTGCCAAGGCAAAATTCTGTGCTTGCAAATTGGGCAATGAGAGGCGGGTTTTATTATGGAAATATCGCGTGGCATTCTGTATATCAGCACATTGAAAAAACTGCCAAAACACGCCCCTAAAATAGGGAACAAAATCCATAAGAAAATTCCCTCAAACAAAATCCGTACTCTTTACTTTGGTTTTCTTCTTCTCAGCAAAATCTTCTGCGGCGAGCAGGGTTCTCTTTGCCTTGCTCCACAATTCTTCGAGGGCTATTTCCGTGCGCCGTTCGGCTTCAAATAAATGAACCATAATATCTCCGGCATCCAAAACCGCCCAACGTGTGAGTTCTTTGTATTCAATCTTTGCAGGCTCTCCCCCTGCCTGTTTGTATGCTTTTTGCAGTTCGTTTAAAATAGCCTGCATTTGGGCACTGCTCTCGCAGGTTCCAACCAAAAACCAATCCACAACGCCAGACAGTCCTTGCAAATTCAAAAGTTCAACATTCTCAGCGCGAAGCTCAAACAAAATTTGAGCACCTATCTTAACGCTTGCCGGAAATCTTTTCATAAAATCCTCTTTTTAAGTACCTTTCTATAATCTTTGCCCAAAAAAATAGTCGCACTTATGTTTCCGCTTAAAGTGTCTTGCAAAACTATAAAATTTTTTGTGTCTAAATTTTCTCTCAGCTGTTTGTGGCCTGCCCAGTGAGGATTGCGAATAGCTATGATGGTTTCTTCGTAGTTTGTCCATTGCGGGTCTGTTTGCGCATTTAGAACATCAAAGCCCCTAGACCTCAAAAATTCTCTGGACTCCTCCGCAGCTCCATAAATTCCACAGCTGTTGTAAATAACTATTTGCCCAGGCACAGGCTCTGGACGAGCTGCCACTGCCTTTTGCTGTTGCTCTTCTTCGCAAGCAAAGAAAAAACTACATATCGCAAAGATGGCGAAGCGCGGCAATAGCATCTGACTTGCCCAATTCATATAGTCTCTCCAATTTTGTCAAATCGCTTTCTGTTCTTGTCACATTTAAGTTTTTGCTTGGGCGAATCAAAATCACTTTGCCATTTTTTGCCTCTTCCTCTACAAATTCCAAACTTTTGTTGTATCTGGCAACATAAGAATTTATCGCCTTTGCAAATCTCGGATATTGGAAATAAAATAGCCTTGAAGGATGAAATTTGTTTTTTCGGCGGAAACCTTCTGGGTGGGTTAAAACAACCACATTTTTTGCGCAGCCGAGTTCCATTGCTTTTTTTAGAGGTATAGCATCTGCTATTCCTCCATCCATAAGTTTTTTGCCCCTATGCTTCACTATTTTGCACATAAAAGGAATGGAAGAAGAAGCCTTTAGCACTTGTATAATGTGCTCGTCTTTTTCAAAATATTCCGGCTTGCCAGTTTCGACATTTGAGCAAACAGTGATAAAACGGGTTGGCGATGATAAAAAAACTTCGGTATCAAAAGGAATGGTTTTTGGAATCTCATCGTATATAAAATCTATTCCAAAATAATTTCCGGTTTTTATATAGCTGCCAAGCGACAAGTAGCGAGGGTCTTTTCTGAATTCCTTTAAAATTCTCAAATTTCTTCCGTGCTGTCTTGAAACGAGAGAGCAACCATAGCCAGCTCCGGCAGAAACCCCTATAACAAGCTGGAACTCTATGCCCTTCTCCAAAAACGCATCCACAACGCCAGAAGTATATAAACCCCTTAAACCGCCACCTTCCAAAACAAGCCCGTAATCTAGCATATCGTATTACTCCTGTGCCAAGTGACAATATAGTAATTAATGATTAACTCATATTTAAGTACTCAGGGACACGGGACTAGGGACAGGGGGACATGATTATACTCTTATCCCAAACATTGAGTTAATCAGCGTTTACTATATTTAAAGATGCGAGTATTCCCTTTTTGCCGCTACCTGATAAAACCTATTTTCTTCGGGGCAATAGCCTGTTAAAAGTTTTCCGTAAACACAACCTGTATCTAATCCTTTTGCGTGTGGAAAATCCACAAGACCATTCATAGCCCAATGCCCAAAGATAACGACTCTGTTAGGATAGGAGGCTTGCTCATACCAAGGTTTTTCATTCCATAGCCTTATAGTCAAAATATCTCTCTTGTTCATTTCTTCCAAAGATTTTTTACCCGGCTCCAAGCCAGCGTGCAATAAGAGTTCTCTGCCTGTATCTATCCAGAAAGGGAATTTTGAAACTATGCCAGCGAGCCATTCTGGTTTTTTGACGTTTTCTAAAAAATGCAATTCCTTTATAGTTAGTTCTTGTTGAGGTTTTTTCAACATTTGCAATAGCTTTACCTCGTGGTTCCCCAAAACGCATTTTATATTGTGCTTCAAAATAAACTCAACGGTGGCGGGGCTGTCGGGTCCTTTGTTTATCAAATCGCCTGTTTGGTAAACTTTATCTTCGGCGTTTGGAGAAAATTTTTCATATAGTTCCGAGAGTTCTTCTACGCAACCGTGCACATCACCAATGAAGAATGTTCTAGGCACTAGGCTATTTCCAATATCAAATCGCCTCTCATAACTGTTTGCCCACGCTCAACCCTAACGGCGTGAATTTTGCCATCGCAAGGAGCGAGAATTTCGTTTTCCATTTTCATGGCTTCCAAAATCCCAAGCAGCTGCCCTTTTTTAACATCTTGCCCGGGCTTTGCCTGTAAGCTGGAAATTTGCCCAGGCAGCACTGCGGTTATTTTGCCGCCTATATGCTTTGCCGGCTTGGATTCACCACCATAATGCGAACTGTCTATTTTGCTAACATCAACGCTATAACGTGTTCCGTTTATATCAACTGAATCTGGAAAGCCATTGTTTTTTTTGCGCACCACAATGGATAAAACCTTTCCGTTCACCATCACAAGCCTAGGCGAGCCATCTGGCCAGGTTTCCAGTATGCGAACTTTTGAAATATCTTTCTCTTTTTTTATTTCAAAATCCGAGCGCAAGCTGGCGATTTGCGGAATATCAAAAACATTTTTCTGATCGCGAGTTCTGACTGTGCATTTCATGGGGGTAATATAGTAAATGCTGATTAACTTTCTAAAAAAAAAAGGCAGACAATTTATGTCTGCCTTAGTGAGGACTTGTTTACTTTATTGCTATTCTCATTATCTTTGTTTCGCTACCGAGTGTTACTTTGACTATGTGCATTCCTGTCTTAGCCTGGATTCTCAGAACTTGAGAATTTACAGCATTGGATGAGAATATGCGTTTGCCTTGTATGTTGTATATTTCAACCTTTGCATTGCTTGGCAGTTTTTCAAGAACTATGGTGCCAGCTATTGCACGTACGTTGATTTTGCTCACATCCAATTTCGATATTACAGGAGTAGTAGCTGGAGGAGGAGTAACCCCAATTCCACAAATAGCACCTTTTGGGCAAGAGCTAGGTGTGTCTATGCTGGGGTTGCTGGGGCTGCTGGAGCTGCTGGAGCTGCTGGAGCTGCTGGAGCTGCTGGAGCTGCTGGAGCTGCTGCTAGCTTCAGTTGTTATAGTCGCGGAAATTGCTGTGCCTGCGTCGTAACCACTGTTTTCCTTTGCACGTGCAAATATGTGGTAGGTTGTGCTGGAGTTGAGACTACTAAAGAGCCTCTCGCCTTGCCAAGTGCCTGGTGTGCTATTAGTAGAGATGGCGTATTCAACAGCTTGCCCATTCGATGTTTCTACTAGGTTTATCGTTATGCTGTTGGTTGTTTTAGTAGCTGTAAGAGGACCTGCAAGAGTTGCACCTGGTGCCTTGTTGGTGGTCACAGATAAAGCAACAGATTTTGTGCCTGCGCTGTAATTTGTGCTTTCCTTTGCACGAGCGAATATATAGTAGGTTGTGTTGGCTGTTAGGCTGCTGAAGGTTAGAGTTGTTTGCCAAGTGCTTGGTGTGCCATCAGAAGTGTTGGCGATGCCATATTCAACAACTTGCTGCCCATTTGCTGGAGCGGCAACTGCGCTTATTGTGATGCTGTTGTGTGTTTTGCTTGCTGGAGCAGGAGCTGCAACTGCTCCGCCAGCTGCCCGCGTGATGTAGAAATACTCTCTGAAAGTGCCCACGTAATCGGGGTCTTCGTCTGGTACTTCTACTCTTAGGATATATCTGCCAACGTTTACGGGTACCTCAGCGGTGAAATTTTCGATGTCAGCACCAGAGTATTCGTAAACTAAACGACCTCTGTAGGCTCCGCTTGATGCCGTGCCACTGTAGCCTATTTTTGGAGTGCCGTCATATACAGCATCTTCTGCTGTCAAGCCGACGATTATAACTCTGGTTTTGCCGGTTGCATTAAAGCGTATGATGGCGTCGAGGTTGGCGTAGTTATCGCTTACGATTCTGATGGTCACCACTGCTGTTCCGTCTGTTTTTCTGTTACCTGTGTAAGATAGGATGTTTCCGTTAATTAAGGGTGCGGGTGAGCCTAAGACATTATCAGGATCGCTTATGCTAAATATTGAGTAGATTATGTTGCCGAGGTCGGTTTTGTTCAATGCGATGTCGTCCAGGTCGAAAGTGAGCGTAGAGACGTCTGAGATTGAGATGGGTTCATCAACTGGTGTATTTTGGACTAAGCCACCTGCCTTGCCTACTGTTATGCTCACTGGGTGCGTAGCGGTGTTGTAGTTATTCCCATCTGTTGGGGTGAAAGTGACTTCGTAATTTCTGGTTCCCGCGCTTGGAATTATTGTCCCGTCTGTCCAGGCGAATGTGCCTGTCGGTGTGCTGCTTCCGCCCGATAGTTCGGAAGTTGAGAGTGCCGTTGTCGTTCCGTAGGTTATTGCTGCCGCTGAGGGCCATGTGGAGATGACTGGGGTTGCCTTTGCTACTGTTATTGCTACTGTGTGCGTAGCGTTGTTGTAGTTTGCCGCATCTGTTGGGGTGAAAGTGACTTCGTATCCGCTGTTTGTCACGGTTGGAATTGCTCCCCCGTTTGTCCATGCGAATGAGCCTGATGCCGAGGCGGCTCCGCCCGTTAGTGAGGAGGTTGAGAGTGCCGCGCCGTAGGTTATGTTTGCCGCTGAGGGCCATGTGGAGATGACTGGGGTTGCCTTTGCTACTGTTATTGCTACTGTGTGCGTAGCGTTGTTGTAGTTTGCCGCATCTGTTGGG
>JGI20170J14366_1000102_pt1 | contig 28179 bp, 17 predicted proteins | sample TergutNc150P3_FD_14366 | JGI IMG/M metagenome (IMG submission 14366) | reverse complement strand
GCCACAGCCCCATGCGATATCTGTGGGATATGTACCATGAATATTTTAAAAATACAAATCCGTTTGTCAAATTTTTCATGAAACGCATGATCCCTTCATTGCGAATTTGGGATATTACTTCCGCCAACATGGTAGACAGGTTTATTACTAACTCAAATTATGTTGCAAAACGGATACGCCGTATTTACAATCGCGAAGCGGAAGTTGTCTACGGACCTGCTCCTATAGAGCCACTACTTAATGTTGAAAGAAAACCGTCCGATTTTTACCTTTTCTTCGGGCAGATTACAAGCTATAAACGGGTTGACATTGCGATAGAGGCATGCATTAAATCGGGACGAAAACTGGTCGTCGCCGGAGCGGGAGCTAAAAAGAAAGATATTAAAAAGAATGAAAAAAGCGCTTTAGTACGCTATATTGGAAGAATAAGCGACGAAGAAGCGACCGTTCTGTTTTCACAGGCAAAAGCCCTGCTCTACCCCGGAATTGAAGACTTGGGGCTTGTTCCCATAGAAGCCAACGCGGCAGGCTGCCCTGTAATCGCATATCGCGACGGAGGCGCTCTGGAAACGGTAAAAGAAAACGTAACCGGCGTATTTTTCAACGAGCAGACGCCGGAAGCCCTAATTAAAGCAATGGATTATTTTGAACAAAATGAGGTAATATATAGCAACCGTGAAATGTTTAACAGTCATGTACAACAATTTTCAAAAAAATCATTTATTGAACGCGTATACCGCGTTCTTGAAGAAAGAAAACGGAGATAAACCGGCGATATGACGCTTTCAGATTTTGACGTTTGGTACAGGACAAGATTTCGCCGTACAAGTTCCGCCCTTACGGCGACCGTCTTTATTTTATCCGACTTAATCGCGGTTATGCTCTCATTTGGCTGGGGTTTCTTTTTAGTCAGGCTGTACTATTTCATTTTTCCCGGTCATATAAATTTTAAGTCATTCGTTACATACTGGCCGTATCTGCCCGGTTTTAGTTTAATTTTTTTAATTTCAAATTTATATCCGGGTGTTTCTCTTGCCCCTGCCGAGGAAATGAAACGGTTATGTATCGGCTCTATTTTTGCCTACGGCGGAATTATTATGTCCCGATTCATTGAAAAGGATGTTTGGGATGCCATAAATACCGCGTTTTTAATTAGTTGTTTTTTTTCTACAATTATACTTCTTTCCGCAAGAAGTATAACTCATCTGTTTTTACATAAAACCAAACTTGGCGGCATACCGGCCGTTATATACGGAACCGGCAGCACCGGCAGGCTTGTCGCGGAATGCCTTATGAATAACATCAGAGCCGGTTATATTCCGGTACTTTTTCTGGATGATGATTATCCTGATGTCGATTCTACAGGTGAAAATGAAATCATGGATATTCCGGTAATTCACGATACTTCCATAGGTCCCGAGATCGTCAAACGATATAATATAAAAATGGCAATAGTAGCAATGCCGGAACTGGATGCCGTCAAATTGAAAAATCTGTTAAATAAATCGGCATCGGCGTTCCGTTACAATATACTTATTCCCAATTTTTTCAATATCTCCAGTATTTGGATGTCTGTACGTGACTTTTCAGGAATCTTGGGAATAGAAACCAGCCATAAATTCAAATTAACTTATAATCTGTTAATAAAGCGGGTCATGGATATCCTGTTTGTGCTGGTCGGCGGCATTCTGATTCTTCCGTTTCTTTTATTGATAGCCCTGTTGATAAAAATAACTTCACCGGGACATGTATTGTACAAGCACAAGCGTCTGGGGCAAAACGGCAGTCCTTTTTACGCATATAAATTCCGCACCATGAAAAAAGACGCGGAACAGCAGCTTAAAAAATTATTGGAATCGGATCCGGTAATCAGGGAAGAATGGGAAAAAAACCGAAAATTAAAAAACGATCCGAGAGTTACGGTTGTCGGCAGAATACTGCGGCGTATCAGTTTTGACGAGTTTCCGCAGTTAATCAATATTTTTAAGGGTGAAATGAGCCTTGTCGGTCCTCGTCCTATTGTGTATGATGAAATTGAGAAATATGGCGATGATTTTGATCTTATATTTTCCATTAAGCCGGGGCTTACAGGCCTTTGGCAGGTATCGGGAAGGTCTGATACAAATTATCGTGAGCGGATTTCTTATGACACATATTATCTTCAAAGCTGGTCTGTCTGGCTGGACCTTTGGATTATTTTAAAAACATTTGGTTCCATTATTTTTGGAAAAGGTGCGTATTAAATGTTAAGAATAATTACGATTGCCCTGTTTTTTTACCTGGTATGCGTTATTTGTATACCCGCGCAATTACGGGCATTTAACGACATATTCCCCAATCTTAGCGGGGATGAATTTTCATCTGTCTTCAAAGAATCCGGTTTTGTAAAAACCAATTCAAAATCAAGCGGATTTGACATAATAGGCAGCAATAAATCGGCTGTTGGAATTGATCCCGTAATTATAAATATGGTTCTAAACATTGATCCCGGTTACCTTGTAGAGTCAATTACTGTTATTCCCGGAAATCCTGAAGAAATAACCCTTCTTGATATCTACAATGCCCTTGGAAATATCCGCGATTTAAAAGGAAAATTATATAACTCATTTACAAAAAAACAGCTAGTTCCGTTGTTTGAAGACGCCACGCGCATTAAAAGCGAAAAACAAACAACCGCAATTCCTGATCCTCCCCCTTCCCAATTTGTTCCGGCAGAGGAGAAGGTTTTTATAAAGTTAAAAGACGTAAACTTTGGGAATTCATATTACCGGGGGGAGGTAAAACTGGTTCAAAAAGGGCTTTGTTATACTCTTACCAATTTTAAAAGTTTAAGTTATCTTTTTTTCCCGATAATCAAAGAAAACAATTTTATCGCCATGCTCTACTTTGAACCTGTTAATGAAGGCGTGCTGGTTTATGGTTTTGCCGGAGTAAATATTTCTGATTTTTTTGCCTCAAAAATTGACGTGAATTCAGCCATAAGCAAACGGCTTGCAGTTATTACATCATGGGCTGCCGACGGCTTTCAAAAACAATAAATACCCCCTTGCCTAAACAACGTTTTTTTTATATAAATAATTAGACAGTTTTTAGGGGAGTTTCCAGAGTGGTCAAATGGGGCAGACTGTAAATCTGTTGGCTCAGCCTTCGTAGGTTCGAATCCTTCACTCCCCAAACTGAAGCGGTATGGTTTTCACTGTACCGCTTTTTTTTACTCATCCGGTAATGAAAAAATTTTTGAACAAAATAAGCCAATATTTTTCCCGCTTCCGTAATTATTTTGTTCTTTTTAAGGTTGATAAAAAATTTCTTGTGGTTTGTATTCTTTCGCTGCTTTTACCGATAACAATAAACGGAATTTATTTTTTTACCGGCTATGAAAAATTAACAAGAGAGCATGAAATCCGGCAGGCGCAGAACAACATTGATAAATTTGAAAATACGTTGAGCGACATACTTGGTAAAGCTGTAGATATTGCAAACAGGATTTATGTTAATTCCCGTATTCATCAAACCGTCGCTGTAGAATATAATAATCCGCTTGATATATACAATGCCTATAACGATATTTCCATATTTGACAATTATCTGTATTCATACAGGGAAATCGCGGGAATCCGTCTGTATGTTGAAAATACGTCAATGTTAAACAACTCGTACTTTATCGTCGCCGATGAAAACACCCGAATACAGAATTGGTATGAAAAAGCTAAAGCCATGGACGGAAAGATGTTTTGGGTTTCCCGTTATGACGCAATTTCACGCCTTAATTATATTTCACTGGTACGGCAGATAAGAAATACCGTTACAGGAAGTTATGTCGGGGTTTTATGCGTCAATCTTGACACGGCGACTCTGGAACAAATCTGCTCCGCAGAGCTTTACGAAACAATTATTTTACTGAACGGCGAAGTGATATGCCCTGTGGGCTTTAATAGATCGGGTTATTCTTCCAAAAATAATTTGATTATTACAAATTCATTTGCGGCGCGGCAGTCTGTGGACAGTATTTTTGAAATAACAAATATAATTCCGCAGGAGATATTCTTTGCCCCGGTTTATTCAATGATGCGCAAAAGCATTATTATTATCATGGTAAGTTTCATAGTTTTGCTTGCCTTTATTCTGCAGATAATAAACGAGGTTTACGTTCAAAAATTGCAAAAAGAACGCCTGTTTTCGCACCAGAAAGAAATGCAGCTTAAAATTCTTTCCAATCAGATAAACCCTCATTTTCTTTACAATACACTGGAAACAATCCGCATGATGGCGCTTGAGAAGAAAGAAGATAATATTGCCGAGACTATAAAAATGCTTTCTCAACTTTTCCGCCAGAGCCTTTCCTCCTGGGAAAAAACCATTCCTCTGGAAAAGGAAATTGAACTTGTCAAGAATTATCTTGCAATACAAAAATTACGCTTTGGAAACAGAATGGAGTATTATATAGATATGGAACCGGGTTTGGACGGTTATACTATCCTTCCTCTTCTTATTCAGCCGTTAGTTGAAAATTCAATTGTTCATGGGCTGGAAAATAAACCTGGCGGCGGATGTGTACGGATTACCATTACAACAAAAAATGACATGCTTCATATAGATGTAATTGATAACGGCGCCGGAATGAAACCGGAAAATCTGGAAAAACTCAAGCATGATCTTGTTTATAGCGAAGTGTCCATAAACGGACATATAGGGCTTGTTAATGTAAACAGGCGGATAATGTTATATTATGGTCCTGGATTTGGGCTGCATGTTTCTGAAAATACCGGTTCAGGATTGATTGTTAAAATGCTTCTTCCGGGGCGTATATGTTAAAATTACTTATTGTTGATGATGAGCCTATTATTCGTAAAGGTATTTACAGGATAATTGACTGGGCAAAGTATGGTTATGAAATTTCAGGCGAGGCGGAGGACGGACAATCGGCAGTTAACGCGATTCTGCAACTAAAACCTGATTTGGTACTGCTGGATTTGCACCTTCCCGGTTTTTCCGGACTTGACGTAATTAAAAGAACAAGAGAACTGGGCGTAATGACTCATTTTCTTATTCTTTCCGGATACGCGGAATTTGAATATGCAAAAGAAGCGATTAATCTTGAGGTTGACGGATATCTTACCAAACCTGTTGATGAAAATATTTTAATACAAAGAATAACAAGCATCGGCAGGAAAATAGAAGAGGAAGAAGAACAACGGCAAATCCAGTTTCTTGAAATCATGGAGGGGGCAAAATACGCGGAAAAGAACAAGCGTTTTTATTTTAACTCGGAGTATGTTCAAGCCGTTTTTGTATCCGTGGGAAATTTATCGTCGTATGAGGCAGCCGGCAAAATACAGATATTAAGAAATTTTTTTCAAAAAAATATATGCCATATTTTTAATTACAAAGAATTTATTGTTTTTCTTTTTGAAAATACTGCCGAATCTGTAATAAAACGCCTGTTGGATGATCTGTACAGATTCTTGTTAAAATCAAAAGACAAGACGTTAATTACTCTTGGAAGCCGCTGTAAAGATGAACAGTCATTACCAGGTTCAGGTATACGAAAAACCTGTCAGGAAGCGGAAATGTTAATGGAAAGTACTTTTTTCTATAGGGGAAAAATTTATCTCTCCGTCAAAGATATGCGTATTATAAATAAAAATGTTCAGGACTGGACTGTTGATGAAGAAGCAAAAAATATTTGCGCTTATATACAAGTGGTTAACCAAAAAATGATATGTTCATTCTTTATGGATATGGAAAAAAAATTCATTAATTCAGGAAAATCACCGCAGGAAATCAGACAGGAATGTATGGCGTTAATGATTGAAGTTCGCAGCATTATAACCAAAAAATTTCCCGCGCTTAAGGAAATGCCGGAAATAGGCAAAGAAACGTTTGACGCCATCATGAATGAACGCTGTCTGGGAGACATTATAGAAACAATGACAAATACCTGTATTCGTATAAGTGAATTACTGCCCCTTCTTTCCGCGGACTCAAGTTTCCAGCGTATTATAAGTTATGTAAAAAACAATTACAGCGAAGACTTAAAACTGGAAGCTTTGGGGCAGCTTTTTTCTTATAATTGCGCATATTTGGGAAAACGTTTTAAGGAATATACGGGAAAAAATTTTCACACATATCTTGATATGCTCAGGATAGACGCGGCAAAAGAGCTGCTTCAAAATACAAGCCTGAAAGTTTATGAAATTTCCAGCGCTATTGGATACGCCAATACGGATTATTTTTACAGTAAGTTTAAAAAATACGCCGGAAAAAGCCCTCTCGACTTCAGAAATCAAAAATAGCGATTTTTNCGTCTATTTTTTGTAGAAAAATAGTGTAATTTTCAGGGTNTTGTCATAAATACAGGCGGTTTACGCTTAATNATGAAGATAAAGTCATTTTCCAAACAGTTATATGAACAGCGTTTTCTTCTTCTGNTGTCGGTTCCATTTGTAATTTGGCTGATCATTTTCAAATATATCCCGCTTGTAGGGTGGGTAATGGCTTTTCAGGATTTCAAACCTCATCTGGGGTTTTTTAACCAAACATGGATAGGCTTTAAACACTTTATCGATCTTTTTAACGCGCCCCTTTTTTACCGGGCGCTTCAAAATACCCTGGGTATGAGCATACTTGGACTTTTTTTTGGTTTTACAACTTCAATTGGTTTTGCCGTTCTGCTGAACGAGATGCGTTTTCTCTCCTTTAAACGTTTTACGCAAACTGTTTCTTATCTGCCGCACTTTATTTCCTGGGTTGTAGTTGCGAATATAATTATAGCGCTTCTTTCCGTTAATGGTCCAGTTAATGAAATACTGCTGTCATTTAAAATTGTTTCTGAGTCTGTTAATTTTATGATCAAGCCTGAATATTTTTGGTGGTTAGTTGTATTTGCCGACGTATGGAAGGAAATGGGATGGGGCGCGATTATTTATCTTGCCGCCATGGCGGGTATCGACAGCCAAGTCTACGAAGCTGCTGAAATAGACGGGGTAAACAGGGTTCAGAGGGTCTGGTATATCACCCTGCCGGGGATTAAGTCAACAATCATCATACTCTTTATCATCAGTATCGGCAATATAATCAACATTGGTTTTGAAAAACAATTCCTGCTTGGCAACGCGGTAACCGCTACAAAAGCATTGGTGATCGAAAAATACGCTCTGGATTACGGTATCGGCCTTTTCAGATACTCTTTTGGAACCGCCATAGGCATTTTTAAATCCGTAGTTAGTATTGTACTGCTTCTAATTGCCAACTTTTTGGCAAAGAGGTCGGGTACAGGAAAGCTTTTCTAGCAGGGAGACGTTATGCGCTTAAAGGGCCATAGAACAACAATAGGAGATATTTTTATAATGATCATTATGTTTTTTGTGATCATTGTTACCCTGTATCCTTTTTTAAACGTAACTGCAAAATCTTTTAACGACCCTATTGATACGGTAAAAGGAGGGATACATGTTTTTCCGCGTGTCTTTACCGTAAACAATTATACCGATCTTTTTGGAGGGGGCGGCAATTTACCCGCCGCTTTCCGCATGTCCGTATTAAGAACCATTACCGGTATGATTACAGGCGTTCTTTGCTGCGCCATGTTTGCTTTTGCTTTAAGCCGTTCGGATTTTATCTTTCGGCGCACTTTTACAATAATTTTGGTAATTACCATGTATGTAAGCGGCGGATTAATTCCCGAATATCTGCTTATAAGAAATCTTAAGCTTATCAATACTTTTTGGGTTTACATTATTCCCGGTCTTATTAATGCGTTTAACATTATAGTAATCCGCTCTTTTATGGACAATCTTCCTTTTTCTTTGCAAGAATCCGCCAAAATTGACGGGGCAAATGATCTGACCATCTTTTTTAAAATAATTCTTCCGCTTTGCAAGCCTGTTCTTGCTACGATTGCCCTGTTTATAGCGGTTGGCCAATGGAACAGCTGGTTTGATACTTATTTATACGCGCGCAGTAATCCGGTTCTTTCTACCCTGCAGTTTGAACTTATGAAAATTCTGGACAGCGCCCAGGCCGTAGGTTCGGCTTCGGATATTTATTCCGAGGGATTGCGTTCCGCAAAAAGAAACCCGGAAGCAATAAAGATGGCGATTACCGTTATTGCGACGGTTCCCATTCTGGTTGTATATCCGTTTTTACAGAAATATTTTGTTTCAGGGATTACCCTTGGAGCGGTAAAAGAATAAAATACAGGAGGCGTGAAATGAAAAAAAATTTTGTATTATTAGTAATTATTATCTCTGCGGTATTACTTATGTTTACAGGCTGCAAAGGGAAAAAAAGAGGCAGAGGTGATACAACGGCGGGTACAAAATCTCCTATTACATTTACTTTTTTTAATTTGGACACGACGGAAGACATGATTTTTGACGATCCTGTAGCAAAGAGAATTACCAAAGCGACCGGAGTTACCCTTAAGGTAGACCGTCCTGTAGGAGGCGATCAGCAGGCCATTCCTTTAATGATTGCATCCGGCCAGTATTCGGATTTGATCTTTGCCAAAGGAAACCTTGGACTGCTAATTGAGGCCGGAGCGATTATCCCTCTTGATGATCTAATCGAAAAAAGGGGGCATTACATTAAAGAATTATACGGAGAACTGCTGCCGAGACTCCGCAATACAACCGCCGATCCGCATGTTTATAACGTCGGCACCTATCCGGTTCATAACGGGATATGGGCAACCGACGGAACTATGCAAATTCAACATGCCGTATTAAAAGAACTTGGATACCCCCGTATGCGGACGCTTGATGATTATGAGAAAGCGATTAAGGCGTACATAGCCAAATATCCGGTAATAAAAGGGCAAAAAACAATAGGGTTTTCACTGTTAATTGACACATGGCAATGGTATATCGATCTTTCAAACCCTTCCTGCTTCCTTTTGGGATATCCTGACGACGGTCAATGGATTGTGGAACAGGATACGTTACGCGCTTATTATAAATTTTTACATCCCGACGCCAAACTGTATTACAAGTGGCTTAACCGGATGAGCGCAGAAGGGATACTTGATCCCGAATCGTTTACCCAAAAAGAAGACGTTTGGAAAGCGAAAATTGCCTCCGGCAGAGTATTGGGTATCGCCTACCCCGGTTGGGGTTATGGAGACGCGCGTACATCGCTTATAAATGACGGTATGCCGGAGAGAACGTACGCTTATCTTCCAATCACTATTGACGAGCGCTTTAAGGCAGCCTCGCTAATGGACCCAGGATTTACCGGAGGCTGGGGTATCGCGATTTCATCAAACTGTAAAGACCCTGAACGCGCTTTTGAATTTCTGGACTGGTTATGCAGTGAGGAAGCCCAGATACTTGTAAATTGGGGAATTGAAAATGTAAATTACCGCGTTATTGACGGTACCCGCGTTGTTCCGGAAGAAGAACAAAAAAGGGCGGATACCGATCCGGATTACTCCAAAAAGACAGGAGTAGGCAGGTGGGCGTATCCGTTTCCACAGCGCGGGCGGGGTTATATAGATTCAACCGGAAACTATATTACAAGACAAAGCCCTGAAACCATCATGAAAAATTATCTGTCTGTTGAAAAAGAGACGCTTGCGGCTTACGGTGTAAAAATGTGGACAGATCTTTTCCCCTCTTCCGAGTCGCTGGGTATTTCAAGGCACGGTCAGGCATGGCAGTATACCCTGCCCCCGGATTTAAACGCGAAAACCACCGAGGCGGACGATTACATGAAAAACGCCCTTGCAAACATTGTTTTAGGAAAACCGGAAAACTTTGAAACATCATGGGCGAAAATTATACGGGATTTACGCGCTATGGGAATTGAACAGGCGAATGACGCTTTAACATCGCAGGTTAGAGACAAGGTAAAACTCTGGAGTGAGTAATTGCATTTAGCGGGAAATATTAACAAAGTTCTTTACGGCGGGGATTACAATCCTGAACAATGGCCCAGTGAAATATGGCGCGAGGATATGCGCCTTTTGGGCATTGCGGGTATTGATGTAGTTACCATAAACGTTTTTAGCTGGGCTTTATTACAGCCATCCGAAGAAATTTATAATTTCTCCGTCCTTGATGAAATAATAGAAACGGTAAGCGCGGCCGGTATGAAGATTTGCCTTGCTACCGGAACCGCGACACACCCGGCGTGGATGGCCCGCAAGTACCCTGAAGTGCTGCGCGTTAACAGCGACGGTTCCAGGCGCAAATTTGGCGACCGGCAAAATTCATGCCCTAACAGCCGCATATACCGCCTGTTTTCCGAAAAGCTTGCCAGAAAATTGGCGGAACGTTACAGCAAACTGGAAAACTTAATTGCCTGGCATGTGTCTAACGAGTACGGCGGCTATTGTTACTGCGCGAATTGCGAGGAGGCTTTCAGAAAATGGCTGATACGCAGGTATAAAACCATTGAAGCGTTGAACGAAGCGTGGAATACCTCCTTTTGGGGGCATACATACTACGAATGGGAAGATATTGTCGTTCCGAGCTACTTAGGCGGCGAATGGCCGCCTAACCGGACTTCCTGCCAGATACAGTCAATTGATTACCGGCGTTTTTATTCCGACAGTATGATGGACTGTTTCCTTGCCGAAGCCGGTGCGTTAAAAGAAGTGACTCCATCTATACCAATAACCACCAATATGATGGGAACTTTCATGGATTTGGACTATTTCAAATGGGGAAAACATACGGACTTTATCTCATGGGACAATTATCCGTCGCCCGGTTCCCCTTATAACCGTACCGCTATGAGCCACGCCCTTATGCGCGGCTGCGGCGGCGGAAAGCCGTTTGCCCTTATGGAACAAACCCCAAGTGTAACAAACTGGCAGCCGTACAATTCCCTTAAACGCCCCGGTATCATGCGCTTGTGGAGTTATCAGGCGCTTGCTCATGGCTCCGATACGGTTATGTTTTTTCAGATGCGACGTTCCCGCGGCTGCTGTGAGAAATTTCACGGAGCGGTTATCGATCATTGCGGACATGAAAACACCCGCGTATTCCGCGAAACAGCCGGGCTTGGGGAAGAATTAAAAAAACTTGGCGGCGCGTTTTTAGACAGCCGCATTGCAAGTGAAACGGCCGTTCTTTTCGACTGGGACAACTGGTGGGCTGTACAATTATCCGCAGGTCCCACGACAGACATGAATTATCCCGAAGAGGTATTCCGTTATTACAACGCGTTTGCAAGTCAAAATATTTCCGTCGATGTTGCCGGCGTTGACACTCCGCTTAACAGTTACAAGATACTTTTCGCTCCGGTTCTTTACATGATAAAGCCGGGATATGCCGAAAAGCTGACAGAGTTTGTCCGTAACGGCGGTATACTTGTCACAACTTATTTCTCGGGCATGACAGATGAAAATGATCTGGTAACCCAGGCAGGCTATCCCGGCGAACTTCGTTCTCTTTGCGGCTTGTGGGTCGAAGAAACAGACGCCCTGCTTCCCGGCAGAGCAAACGCCTTTGTAATAAAGGGCGGGTTCAAGGACAGCCTTAACGGTTCATGGAAAGCGGAACTTCTATGCGATATTATTCATCCAGAGGGCGCAGAAACAGCCGCCGTGTATGAAAGCGACTTTTACGCGGGAACACCCGCTCTTTGCCGAAACAGTTTCGGAAAAGGACAAGTTTGGTATTTCGGCGCAAGGCCGCAAGCGGAATTGCTGGAGCGATTTACATCTTTTATCTGTGAAGGATGCGGGATAAAGCCTGTTTTCCCCGCGCAAGAGGGAATTGAAGCCGCTCGCCGCGTCAAAGAGACGCGCGAATTTATATTTGTACTCAATCACAATTCGAAGGACAGCAAGATTGTAATCCCATTCGCCTGCCGTGACTTGCTTACAGACAAAAATTTTACTCCCTCCGAAAGTTACACCCTCTCCGCCGCCGGGGTACTGATACTGGAAAAGCCGGCATAGATTTTAACAGTTAAATATTTAGCTGTTACGGACTACCAGTTCACGGTCTTGAATATCCGCGCTGCGTAACACTACGGAAACCGCTTTCAGATTGTTGTTGGTCACTGAAAGCGAGGCAAGATGACCGTCTTTCCATTCAAGATCAACTTCTATGTTGCCTTTTGCGCGTAACCCTTTGACATAGCCTGATGCCCAACTTTGCGGCAGCGCGGGGAGGATATCCAGTACAACCTGAAAACCGCCGTCTTTGTAACAAAGGCGGCTTTGCAATAACATTTGAGTCATGCCTGATAACGCGCCGAAGTTGCCGTCTATCTGGAAAGGCGGACCGTTGTTCATAAGGTTCGGCAGGGTAAAATCGTTGAACATAACGGATAAATTTTCCATTGCCGCTTTGCCGTCTTTAAGGCGGGCATAAAAGTTTACAAGCCACGCGCGGCTCCAGCCGGTACTGCCGCCGCCTGCGGACAGACGGCGCGTTAATGTTTTACGGGCGGCTTCCATCAACTGTGGCGTTTCATCATCGCAGATTTCATCTCCCGGCCACAGCGCCCACAGGTTAGAAAAGTGGCGATGACCCGGCTCTGCTTCCTCGTACTCCTCATACCATTCGCGGATACTGCCGTTACTGTGAATAGCCGGCGCAGGCAAGCGTTTAAGAATTGACAAGAACCGTCCTATATCCGCGTCCTTAATACCCAGAATATCAGCGGCGCGGACAGCGGATTTAAAAAGTTTTCGCAAAATTTGGCTGTCCATTTCGCATCCGGCGCAAAGACTCACAGTGTCTTTATTCAGCACAAAGCTGTTTTCAGGCGATGAAGAGGGCAAAACAATAAGGAAAGGTTCTCCGTCTTCGTTTGTATGGCTTCCGGGAACAAGAAAATCCGTGAAAAAGACGCAAGCCTCCTTAAGCAGGTAAAAATATTTTTCAAGAAAACTTCTATCCTGCGTGTACTCGTAATGTTCCCAGACGTGCAACGACAGCCAGGCCGCGCCAAGTGTCCAATATGAAGCCGGTATCCAGTAATCCCGCGGCGCCGTATCTCCCCAAATATCGGTATTGTGGTGAGCGACAAAACCGCGGCAGTTATACATGGTTTGCGCCGTCTCTTTCCCATTTTGGTACATTCGTTCAAGCAGATCAAATAATGGCTGCTGCGTATCCGCAAGATTACACATACAAGCCGGCCAATAATTCATTTGGGTGTTAATATTTATCGTATAATCGCTTCCCCACGGCGGGTCCATATACGGGTTCCACAAACCCTGCAAGTTTGCAGGCAGAGAGCCCGGCCTGCTGCACGAGATTAATAAATACCTGCAAAAGTTAAAATACCTCTGTGTATCTTCATTACCGCATAGCCTAAGCTCCGCCCTTTCATACCAGTTCCTGTATTCGCCGGCGTGTTCTTCAAGCAGTTGTTCCCAATTTTTTAAAATAGCGCGGTTAATATTCACGGTACAGGCCGCTATGTAATCCGCCTCCCTAAAACCTGTGCGTATGTCAACAAACAGCAACGCTTCATCGGCTTTTTCTACGGTGATAAAACCTCCCCGGCTTTTCTGAGACCCTCCCTTTTGCGTAACTTTCATCATCGTACAAAACGGAATATCCCCGTCACGGGCGATAAATACGGCGTTGTCGATATTTCCCCCGCGATCATAAAACACTCCCCTCTCCAGTCCCGCGCGAAAAGAAATTTTCCCTGTTACAGGCTTTCCGTTTTCCGCCGCGCTTAAACGCAGTACCAAAAGCCCTGCGGGAGCGGAAATAAAACATTCACGCTTAAAAACCGTCTCTTGCGTGTCCGCGCCCGATTTGCAGGTAAAGGACACGGTATGCAAGGCGCGCGTTAAATCCAATTCCCGTTTGTAACCGCTTATATCATTTAACAGTGTTCCGCTTCTGGTTCCCGACATGTAATGCCCAAATCCGCCCGCAGGAGAAAAATCAATACGCAGCTCACCTGCGCTCTGGTATACTCTCTGGGCGGGAGGTACGCCGCTTAAACATTCAATGCAAAGTTCTTCAGCTTGTGCATTACGATTTTCATTCACTAACTGCCGTATCTTCGCAAGGGCTTCTTTCGCAGCCGGATTGTTACGATCGCGGTACCGGCCAGACCAAACAGAGTCCTCGTTTAACTGGATTCTTTCCCTGTCAGGCACGCCGAAGATCATGGCTCCCAATCTCCCGTTTCCAAGAGGCAGAGCTTCTTCCCATTTTTTTGCGGGTGAATTGTAAACCATATAACAGAAGTTTATCTCATTGTTTTAGATTAAGCCACACGTTTTTAAGGGCGTTACTCATCACATAAGGCGGCTGCCTCTTGATATCGTTGCCTGTATCCCAAAGCACGGGACAAATGCCATTGTCAAGGCATGTTTGCGTAACGGCGGTCATCCACCTTGTACGCGCCGCTTCAACCTTAGTGCTGCCGGATGATACGCCGTATTCGCCAAGTATTACAGGTATGTCCTTATCAATAAAATTTTTCCTTACCTTTAAGAATTTATCCGACAACTCCGCATAATCGCCGCCGCTTCCCCAATCGGTTTGGTTCTTTCCCCACGATTCATCTTTATCAAGAATGCAAAAAACAGCCGGCGTGTAGTAATGAAGCGAGAGTATTATCCTGTCTTCCGTTTTATCCTGCGGTATCTTAAACAGCGCGTCGCATGTCAAATCAATGTCTGTCCAGTACCCGGAAACCAGCAGAAAACGAAAGGCATTGTTGCCGCCTGTGGAGCGGACTGTGTCAACAAAAGTCTGATTCAATTTATTTAAAATTTTGTATGCTTCGCTTTTGCCGTTTGTAGTCCCGCCCCACTGGTTCCACAGTTTATTAAAACCAACTTCGTTCATTGCTTCAAGTATCAATTTATCTGAAGCGCCCAAAAAGCGTCCGGCAATTTGTTTCCATACCGCTGCCATTTGTTTTGATATTTTATCAGGATCAGCGGCGGCGTTCAATATCCAGCTTCTGTCAGACTCGCCGCCGTCATGATGCAAATTTAAAATACAGTACAAACCTTCTTCAATTATCCAATTAACCACTTCTTCCACACGATCCATCCGCTCCGGGGCAATTTTATAATCAGGGGCAGGTCCTATATACTCCGCCCATGTAACAGGAAGGCGAATGGTTTTATATCCGTAATTTTTGTACGCCCGTATTAACCCGCGCGTTATTTTTGGATTACCCCAGCCTGTTTCTCCGGCTATCCATGTAGAAGTGCCGATTGCGTCTAGAGTGTTGCCAATGTTTATGCCAATCCCCATGTCCCGCACAAATAACATTCCCGGTATATCAGGTATTGGATCCGGTTCGGAAATTTTCCCGTTCGCAGTTTGGCAGGAAGACAGCGTAACAATAAGAATAGCCGCAGAAATATTTTTTAATACTCTCATTCTTTTCCTCTCTTTTACGGGGAAACAATGCTTTCCGCCGAATAATTTTGTTTGGCCGCTTTCATAATTAAAGCGAGAATTTCCGCGGCTTCTGAATCATAAGGCGAACCGTCACCGCGTTTTAAAAGGCCGAACTTTTCGCCGCCGTATCCGAAACCGCCGTTATCCCAGTAAAAGGGAATAAGACCGCATTCAACGGCGTATCTTGTTACATATTCCATGTAATATTTTCTGTAAGCAAACCCGTCTCCTTTTTGATTTACGGCGCCGTATTCCCCGATAATTACAGGTATCCCATTATCAATAAACTTTGCTTTTACGCTATTAAATGTGTTTTGCACATTTTTCTCATTAGCCCAGTTTCCGGGAAGCGCCTTCTCTCCCCATACATTCTGTCTTGCCGATCCCGTAAAGTCATAAGGATCGTAAAAATGGATGCCGACTATAATTCGATCTTTTGCATTGTCTTTGGGTATAACAAGAGACGATACCGTAACGCTTGGGCGTGTAACCCAGCCATGAACAATAAGGAACCGATCGCCGTTTTCGCCTCCCGCGGCGCGCACCGTATCAACAAAAATTTGATTTAATTCATTTATACGGCCGTGTTGTGCATTGCTGCCGTTGCCCCAAGTGCCGTCATGCAGTTCGTTAAATCCCTCAAACAAAAGATAATTGCCGCTATTTTTAAATTTTGCCGAGATTTGCGCCCACACGGCTTTGAACTTCGCGTCCATGTTTGTTTTTATCTCACCGGTCAAGTCGTCTGTCTTTACAGAAAGCCAGTAATGACTGTCGGCGCCGTCATGGTGTATGTTAATTATTGCTTTCATTCCGGCGGCGCCGGCATAACCTGCCACTTCGGCAACGCGGCTTAACCACGATTCATTTATAGTGTAATTGGGCGCGTCGCCTATCATAGCACCCCACGTAACCGGAATGCGTACCGCGCCGAATCCTTGAGCCGCGACTCCTTTCATCAATGCCTGAGTAACCACGGGATTACCCCATGTTGTCTCGCCGGGGGTCAGATTACTGTGCGCTTCCATTGTATTACCAAGATTCCAGCCTATCTTTATGGAAGATACAAATTCCATGGCGGAAGCCGCTTCCACACTTGGCGGTTCATTGGTATAATCACCTTCATTTGGACATGAAGATACAAACAACAGAATACTTAATATTAACAAACTTGTTTTTTGCGTCTTCATATTTTAATAATTCCAGACTGAAAACATGATTGAAAGCTGGCCTTTGTCCAAAGACCATTCGTCTTTATCGCGTACATCGGTGCGTTCATACCATATATCCACAGAGAAATATTTAACAGGTGTTAAACGGCATCCCAGCCTGGATGTAACGCTGGTAAGGTCCTTGTTGTAAACAGGCGCGATTCCCAATTCAGTAATTAATCTTACGTCCGCCGGAATACACTTGCAAAATATGTACGGCATGATTTTTGGCGTAATCAGGTATTCAATTTGAACTATTCCCGCCCATAAAAAGTCATTGTAATTTTTTCCGTCCGGTCCGACATATTCCTTTCCTGTAAGGTTCATCATCTCCGCCTGAAAAAAGCCGCCAAGATTTGTTATCTGAGAAGAATTAGGATCTTCATTGAAACTTATAACGGCGTTAATAAAACCGTCTTTGCTTACGTTCGCGCCAACCACCAAAGCGGCTGGAATCTCAACGTCTCCTATTCTTATACCGCCTATTTTTGTGTTGCGCTTGAATGCGGCGCTCGTACCCCGGAAAAAAAACTGCAAGCCTCCCCCGACTTCATAATTAAATTCACCTGAATTAATTTCGTAAATATAATCAAAACCAACATACGGCTTTAAGACCATCCGTTTTGGCAGATTAAACCGGTATTCATATCCCAGACCAAGCGCAACAGGGTTTTCTTTAAGAGCGTCGGGACTGGATAACGGATCGCCATGTTCTACCGAAACCGTACCGTAATTAGCCGCGCTTAAGAATGAAAAGTTAATCGTCTGCGCCAGATCGGGACACCATGAAAAATCCCCTCCTGCCACCCATGCGTTTTCGCCGTTATCTTCCCCTTTTAACCATGAGCCTGCTTTAAGCGCAGCGTTAAAAATTTCCGTATTAATTCCCGCGCTTAAATTTCCGGCAACTACTACATCGCGACGGTTCAAATGTACGATGTCACGGCTTAAAATCCCCGTAATACCCGGCTGTCCGTGAGACCAGCTTCCGCCGACAGCGTTTCCCGGAACATAAAACAGCGGGAAAGGCATACGGTTTTTTGCAATGTCGGTACGGTTGGCAATTATAGGATCAAATACAGATCTTATCGAGGCCTGTGAAATGCTTATTTCAGGTTCAATGCCGGCGACCCTTACAAACCACTGATTGTATTCAAGCTGCGCGGTAAATGTATCGAACCAAACACTTGTCGCCTGATCTATTGTTACATCGGATGGCACCTGATCTTTGTCGGACAGCGCGCCGTCTTTTATTATGTTATAGCCGCGCCACGCGTAAAATGCGGAGTTCGCCAATTTAACAGAAACAGTCATCGCGTCACGCTGGGGAGTGATGTTCCTGTCGGCGTATGGCGTAAACTCAAACCAAAGCCCCAGTCCCGCCTGAGTTAAAAGGCCGGTTGATCCGTCGTTCATGTCGGCAGTAAAAGTTGTGTCAACATCTATAGTAAAGTTATTTCCCCCGAAAAAAGGGACGTTAATATCCGCAAAGCTCAACGTACCTGCTATTAGTAATAACGTTATGCCGCTTATGATTTTTTTCATTGTGGCCCCCGTTTACATTCTGATAGTAAATACGGTGTAAAATACACTTTTTCCGGGTTCGGTACCGCCGTTATTAAGCAGTTTAGTGTCCATTTCGTAGCGAACGTCAATTGAAAAGAAATGCACCGGAGTTATGTAAAATCCAAGCGCCCCGCTAACCAAGTAGCTGCCTGTTGTCAAAACAGAGCTGTTTTCCTGAAATTCCGACATATATCCGCCACGAATGTACGGAGTAATTTTCTCTTTAATCATATACTCAACCTGGGCAAGAACAGCAAAAGCGGAAGTGGAATTATTTACCCCAAGTAAATTTGCAAGCTCCAGCTGGAGGAAGCCGCCGAAATAAGGCAGCATTGAGTCTTTTCCCGCAGGTTCAAACCATGACACCATTGCGCTAAGAGTGGAATCATCCGCCATACTTAAAGAGACTGAAGCGCCTATCGGAATTACATTATCCCAGTCCAGTATCCGGACTTGATGTCAGGTAATTGTAACCGCGCGTATAAAGCAAAAAACCGCCGCTTAGTTCCCACGCGTTTTCATTGGATATGGTATCCATCGCATAATCAAAACCCAGTTTAGGCGTTAGTATATAACGGTCAGAAAGATTAAACCTGTATTCAATTGATGTCCCAAAGTTTAAAGGGTTTCTTCCCGTAGTGTCCGCCGCCGTATTTTTTTCAAAGTTGAATCCATAAAAACCTGTTAGCGCAATTAAAAAATTTTCAACCGGGACAAATTCCGCGTCTAAACCAAAGAGCCACGCGTTGTCATTATTATCAAGGCCGTTCTTGTGTGAAGCCGCCTTTATCGCCGCGCTGAAAAAATCGAATTCCGCGCCAAGCGCGAGTATTCCTGAAATTGACGAGCGGTAATCGTCGTCTATGTAGTTACGCAAAATCTTTTCCCTTAACAAAGGAAATTGCTGTATATTGTAACGTTCGGTATGCCAAAGAGCGCGTGTTGAACTCCTGCGGTAGTACCAACGGTCATTTACGTCCATAACTTCGTCAAATATTGAAAAGAGTTTTATTTGATCAGTCTGCATTGCAGTAGTGGAACTTGCGACCCGGAAAAAATAATTGGTCCAGACCAGATCCGCCGAAAAACTATCGAATGTTAAAACCAGGGGCCTTGCCGTCCAGCTGTTAAAGCTGTCCTGTTCGTAATTACCGCCTTTGGTAGAATATGTATTCCACCATGTAAAAGAAGCGTCTCTAAGAGCTATACGAACCGCAGGCTCGTCAAAATTATCAGGATACAGCCCCCTGTCCGCTTTTGGGAACAGCGGAAAAACAAGATCCATACCGACTTTTGTATCCAAACCCGTGCTGTTATTTTTTATATCCCAGGCAAAGGCAGTGCTTGCTTCCAGTCCCAGAGTTGCGTTTTTTCCCGTGGAAAGCGTAGCGCCCTCTTCCACCGGAACTTCCTGTCCAAACACAGCCAGAACCGGAATTAAAAATAAAAACAGAAACATACTTTTTTTCATGCTCGTTTCTCCTTATGTTTATGCAGAAACTAAGTTTATAACCTGTTTTTTATGCTGCAATATCCTGAAAATTGTTTTTTTACATGATCATCTTGTGTTCCAAGAAAAAGATTTTTACCACGAACCACACGAACCATAGAATATTGGAGCTAAGGCTCGTGGTAAAACTCTAGTTACAGCACTGACTATTTTATGAATTCAAAGTTTCGAATTTCAAATTTTGAATCCTTGGCAGGATTATCAGCACCAATCCATAATTTTTCCCATTTTGATTTATCAAAAGCTGTGCTGCTTCCCCAGGCCTTCTTTAGAGCACCTTTTTTTGCAAATACACATTCCACCTCTGCCCAGTCGCCATTATCAGTAAATGCGCCCCAATCTGTTATCAGCCACATAGAATTGGGATCGCCGCTATCCTGTAAACCAACATTTACCTGTATCGTTGTTTTATATTCAAACTTAATTCCGGAATAGGCGGATGCGTCAAAACCGCCTTCTTTTGTAAGCAAGTCCGCATCAAGTCTTTTAGTATCAGTACCAGGGACAACAGTTATACTGTTACCGCTTATAGTTATTTTTGCATTTGCCGTAGTAAGTACTGTCTCGGAAAAAATTTCCGCCAAACCGGAAGTTTCACCAGGTTCTTTCCCAGTATTATCACCCGGGTTTTGATCACCTGAGTTTTTACCGTCATTCGGATCACCTTCACCGGGACATCCTGTAAACACCAATGCCAGCGCGATTAAAAGCGTTAAAATCAACGAAGTCTTTTTCATAAAATCCTCCTTAAATATTTATCCGTCTTACAGACGGTTGTTTTCATGACGCTATTCCAAATCCCTGTACTGTATGCCGCGTCCGTTAGTTGCAAGATAAACCCTTCCGTAAATTCGCGGGTCTCCGGTAATCGCCGTATCCGCCGCGCCAAACTGATGCGCGTCATCATTTATGCGAATCCAGTTCGCACCCTTATCGTCGCTGCGGTAAATGCCCCACTTGCCTTTGTATTTTGCGTTTGTGTACAAAGCCTGATAATCCGCGCCGGGCGCGGCTTTGCCAAGCCCAATGACGGGGACTGTGTTAAAACCATCAAGTTTTATCCATGTCTTGCCTCCGTCCGCCGAATGATAAAGCCCGGCATCGCCCGCTGCAAACCAGAGATGGCCTTCCTGCCCTACAACTGCTTTCAGATTAGTCTTTGTAACATCCCCCTTGATAAAGGAATTGTTCATTACCGTAAATGTTCTGCCTCCGTCAACGCTGGCATAAACGGCGTTATTTGAATAAGCGTAGAATTTGGAAGCGTTTACACGGTCGGACACAACTTTAGCGGAACCGGTAATCCCGGCGCAAACCGTCCATGTTCTGCCTTCGTTAGTTGACCAGTAAGGCGGCATATTTCCCGCCGCCCAGACAATTGTTTTGGCGTCTGAGGATACCGCGACTACGCCGCTCCAGCCGCCCTGAGCGCCGGCTAAAAATTTCTCGGCCGGTTTCCAGCTTTTTCCTGAATCGCTGCTTATTCCCATTTTGCTTATATGATCATCGCCCTGTCCGTCTCCTCCAAGGCGCACAATATAAGACGGTTTCGCCGCCGCATAATCAACCGAATTAACCCCGTCTATTTTCGGGTTAACGATCATATTTGGGGCGCGGTTCAGATCGCTGTGAATAAATCCGCCGATGTCGCCCATCGCGCTAATCAGGTGAACGCCCTCCGTCGGGCTTACAAGGTCAAGGATAGCGCATTCTTCAATACCTTCCGCCATTACTTCGATATTTACACGCCTGCCCTTGTCCCAGTCGGTCAGATTTTTAGTGCCGTATATGGTCGCTCCCGTACCGTACATCATTACATTGGAATCGAAAGGATCAATAGCGACTGTCTGTATACACCAGCCAAGTTTTGGGTTTTGTTCAGGCAATGATTTTTGTTCGCCCCAGTCCAGCCATGGAGCCATATTGATATTTATAACGTATTTATTAACGCGGTTCGGCCAGCCGTCCAAAAACCAGATTACGTCCCAATTTTTACCGCCGTCTGTGGAACGGAAAATATATTCATCCGGCCACCATTCGTTAAGAGTTACGGCGACAAGCACATTGGGATTCTGCCAGTCAACGGAAACGCAGCCCACGCCGCGATCCTGTGTTTTATGAGAGGGGTCAAAATCATGTTTGGGCAGGCTGATGTCTTCCCATTTTTTTGTTTTAAAAGTGTACTTCCAGATTGCTCCGCCCTGATAACTTGAACTGAAAGGTCCAAAGCCGGCGTTCCAGGCCGTTATAAGCGAACCATCGGGAGAGTAAACCGCCCTGATAGGATAATATTTGTCGCACGGACATTTTTCTACAAGATGGCCATGCTCTTTTTCTTCGGTAATTTTCCCTGTCGGCTGGCCTTCCAAAGGATGCCATGTCGCTCCAGCGTCGGTAGATTCATAAATTGTATAGCGGGTATCCGCTACGCCGACATAAATGTTTTTTGAACCTTCGCCTTTGTTTCCTGAGGCGGGATCAAAAATTACCCACATTATGCCGTGGAAGTGTTTAAAGTTCTTGTCAACATAAAAGGTAAAATCATAATCGTAGACATTTCCTTTTACCGGAAAAGATTTTACTTCTTCCCATGTATGCCCGTAATCGCGGCTGCGCCATAATCCGTTGCCGTATGATCCGTAGTAGACAACTTTATTGTTGTTAGGATCGATGGCAAGACGTTCACCCGCTCCACGTCCCGGCATATTGCCGCCCATTTTAAAAGGCATATTAATACGGGTAAACGTATCGCCGTAATCTTCGGAAACAAGCATCTGTGACGGAGTTCCGTCCCAATCATTGGTATACATCCCCGAAGCGATTATTACGCGGTTTGGCTCTACGGGATCCGTCGCTATACTGGAAATACCAAGCCTGCCGTAATCTTCCACTCCTGCAAAATCCGTCAAGGGTATCCATGACTCATTTTCAGGATTCCAGCGGTACGCCCCTCCCATGTCGGTTCGCACGTACGCAACTCCCTGTTTTGCGGTATTGAAAATAATGCCGGGAATCATGCCGCCGCCGACAATTTTTACATTCTTCCAGCCGCTCTGTGAATATTGCGGCAGTTCTCTGTTGGGAGTTTTTACATTTTTGCCGCCTGTAACGCAAGTAACAGTCAACAAGGCGGTCAAAAAAACGGCTATTGTTATTTGAATTATTCGCATCAAAAGACCTCCCGCAAAGAGATCGTAAACCCCGTTTAATGACGAAAATACCCGATAAATTTCATATCTTTTACCCTATTTTTTTACATATATAGGCAAACTTAAAAAGCCGTGCTTTTCGGTTATCCAACGCCCGCCTTTTACAACTTCGCCCGTTATATATTGCTCCCAATCGCCCTCCGGCAGATAATACGTAACTTCCCCGTCTTCTCTGAATACAGGGGCGACAAGCAGATTGCTTCCAAGCATATACTGCCTGTCAAGATACGCGCACGCCGGATCATCCGGGTATTCGATGAACATGGCGCGTAATACCGGAATGCCTTTTTCATGGGCTTCATGCGCGGCTTTTAGAATATAAGGCTTTAACCGGGATTTTAGTTCTGTAAAAAAACGGCAAACTTCTGTGGATTCCTCATCTACATTCCATGGGACGCGGTAAGAGTAACTGCCGTGAAGCCTTGAGTGAGAAGACAAAAGCCCAAAGGCAAGCCAGCGTTTAAACAGCGCGGCGTTTGGCACTCCCTCAAAACCGCCGATGTCGTGGCTCCAAAAGCCAAAACCGGAAAGCCCCAGAGAAAGTCCGCCGCGCAAAGTTTCCGCCATTGCCTCAAAAGTGGATTCGCAGTCGCCGCCCCAATGCAAAGGAAAGCGCTGACAGCCGGCAGTAGCGGAACGGGCAAACAGGCAAGCCTCTCCTTTTCCGCGCTTTCTTTCCAAAAGATCGAAAACGCATTTATTGTACAGATATGTATAAAAATTATGATGGCGCTCCGGATCGCCTGAGTCAAAAAAAACGGCGTCATCTGGAATACGCTCGCCAAAGTCAGTCTTAAAACAGTCAACTCCCATATCAAGCAGTTTTTCCAGATGACCCGCGTACCATTTAACAGCGTCAGGATTGGAAAAGTCCACAATAGCCATTCCCGCCTGCCATTGATCGGTTTGGTATACTGAACCGTTTTTCTGTTTTAAAAAATAGCCGCCTTTCCTGCCTTCTTCAAAAAGAACAGACCTTTGCGCAATGTACGGATTGATCCACACGCAGATTTTTATGCCCTTTGCCCTAATCCTAGACAACATTCCCTTAGGATCGGGAAAAGTTTTTTTATCCCATGTAAAGTCGCACCAGTTAAAACCTTTCATCCAGAAACAGTCAAAATGAAAAACAGAAAGAGGAATTTTTCGCTCTTCCATGCCGTTGATAAAACTCATCACCGTATTTTCATCGTAAGAGGTGGTAAATGACGTTGACAGCCACAAACCGAAACTCCAGTCCGGCGGCATGGGCGGCCTTCCTGTAAGAGAAGTGTAAAGTTCCAGGATTTTTTTTGGCTCGGGACCGTAAATGAAAAAGTACTCCAAAACTTCGCCGCTTATACTAAATTGAACGCGCGAAGTTTTTTCGCTGCCAATTTCAAGCGAAACTTTCCCGGGATCATTGATAAAAACGCCGTAACCTTTATTTGTCATGTAAAAGGGAATGTTTTTATATGCCTGTTCGCTGGCGGTTCCGCTGTCGGCGTTCCATATATCCACAGTCTGACCGTTTTTCACCAGCGGGCCAAAGCGCTCGCCCAGCCCATATACAAGTTCTCCCACTGTTAGAATAAACTCTTCCTTGATGAATGGTTTTTCATTATCAACCATATAGCCGGCAGACTTACTGTCATTTCCCGTCAGTATCTTACCGCCGCCTGAAAAAATGTTATTCCATTTTTCGCCGTGTTTTACAGTTACCGAAAGTTCTCCGCTTTCAAGAACAGAGTCTTCATCGGTTATTCGCACAGAAGGTTTAAAATTCTTTTCCTTGTTAACTTCCAGTGGAAAGCGCGGCCCTCTGTCCAATGTGCCTTCAAAATGAGAAATTCTTGCTTTTATGACATTACGAAAAGGGCTGGAATAACGAACCGTAAGAAGCGGCATATTAAGCGTATCGCCCCTGTGCCTGATTGGTCTTTCCGGCGCGTATACAACCAGCTCATCTCCCTGTTGTTCTATCTCAAACGCGCAGGAAGCAAAGTGCGCCTGTGTCCCTTCCTTGATTCTCCAGTAACCGTCTGTAAACTTCATAATTGTTTTCCCCTTGAAAACAATTCTATTATAAATATTAATCAGCTGTCCACTTTAATTTTTAGTGTAAAAAAACAACGAAATTGGCATACCCGCTCCCCCGCTTCAATCGTAAATCTTCCGCCCCTTGTTATCATCTATCCCCGTCTTGCGCCTGAAATACGTGTTAATCTGATCGCGCCACTCGCGGGCGTTTGCAAGCTGGCGTTCAAAACGGGAAAGGACCGAATTGTACACTTCGCTTTCCAGTGAATCTTTTAAACTTTTCCAGTCATTCAGCATTGATTCAACTTCATCATAACCTTCAAAGTGGGTATCGTAAATATTCTGCAAAAGGGTCTGCCCGTTTTTCATTTTATAGTCATAGCGCAGGCGGTGAAAAAACAGGATCAAGTTTTCAGGGCACGTTGAAGGATCGGCGAAGAGCGCGGCGTTATCCGGCGAATACTGGGTTGTGTAACCTGTTCCAGAAGGAGTACGGTCAATGCCGATTGCGTTTGCGTCCGCGCGGTGGTATGTCCCCCAGCGGCTGAATTCGTAACCTTCGATATTAGGACCGTAATGAGTGTTAGGAGTTACCATAAAACAAACGCCGAACGGGGCGTTGTATTTTTCGTAAGCCGGATATGATTTAAGCAGAATACCCTCTATCTTTTGCGCCGCTGTTTGCGCCGCCTCTCCTTCTCCGAAAGAAAGCGCGCTCCATTCACGCGCGATTTCTTTTGCCGTAACGGCGGGGTTCCACGCCATACGGGCGTAACCGTAAAGGTTCGCCTGCGCAAGAGTGTGCCCTGTCCAGTTGCCGTCCAGCCCCACATTTACAACCGCCGCAAATCCCTCAATGCCGGGTAAGCCTTCCCTGCGTTTTTCCGCCAGTTCCCTTATACTGCTTTTTTCCCCATGCGCGCTGTCATAGCGCATAATGTCTTCCCACATCCACGGCAGAAAACAGAGGTCTATCTGNTGGCCTGTGTATTCCTGCGTTATCTGCAATTCCATNACATGGCGGGTTTTCTTTAAAGCGCCGAAAAGCGGGGANACAGGCTCGCGCACCTGAAAATCGTAAGGNCCGTGTTTTATCTGCAGTATCACATTGTCGTCAAAAGCGCCGTCCTGCGGCATAAAGTGATCGTAAGCNGCGCGGGCGCGGTCCGTGTTTTTGTCCCTCCAGTCCTGCACGCAGTTGTATACAAAACAGCGCCATACTATTACCCCGCCGAAAGGCTTTAGCGCCTTTGCGAGCATATTCGCGCCGTCGGCGTGAGTGCGGTTGTACTGAAACGGGCCCGGCTCTCCTTCGGAATCGGCTTTTACAAGAAAACCGGCTAAATCGGGGATGTATTTGTAAATCAGCGCCGCCCTTTTCTTCCACCACGCGGCGACGTTTTCGTCAAGCGGATCTGCCGTGGGAAGTTTACCCAATGACCACGGCGCGCCAAAGTTGATACTGATAAAAAGCTTAATGCCAAACCTGCGGAAAATGGCGGCTAACCTTGCCGCGTCTTTAAGGTATTCTTCCGTAATAAGAAGTTTTGCGTTGGCGCGGACATTGACGTTATTTATCGAAACGCGGTTGATCCCGACGGAAGCAAGCAGGCGCGCATAGTCTTCTATGCGCCGTTTGTCGAAATTAAAGCGGCCGTCTTTGTAGAACAGTGAATTTCCGGCGTAACCGCGCTCTACAGCGCCGTCAAAGTTGTCCCAGTGGTTTATCATCCTTAACACGGAAACGGGAGAATCGCACAATTTAAAACCTTCTTTAATCTGCCCAAGCGCAAGCAGCGAAAGAAACCGGAACACGCCGTATAACAGGCCTGGCTCATCCTTGCCGGTGATATAAATACCGTTTTCCGCCGCCTTTATTACAAAACCGTTCTCCGCAAGTTCGCAATGACTTGTTCCGTCTTCCTCGCAGCAAACAGGCGCGCTTCCTTTCGCGCCGCAAACCAATCCAAGAAATACCGCGCTTTTGCGCGCGTCAATTTTTCGGCTAACCTTCGGCGTAAATCCCAAAAGCCGCCGTATCCCGCCTGTAAATTCTTCCACCGCCTGCTTCAACACCTCCCCGCCTTTCCCGGCAAAGACCGTTTCCGGCACGTTTACGCCCGTTGTTATTTTTCTTTTCTGCAGCCAGCAGTCGTACTCATTTAACATACTCACTTCCTTCAACCTTAAACTTTATCACGGCGTTTTCCAGCGATTCNGAATATGCGCGTAACTGTAAATCGCCGGATGAATCCCCCGCCTTAATCATCGCAAGCGCCTTNCCGTCCGATGTTACAACCTTAGGCAATGTAAAACCGAGATTCTGGCATAAATCACCCGAACACGCGCCAAGAAATTCCCCGTCACCTGTCAACGTAAACCCAATCANNTCTTCCTCATTTGGACACAGTAANCCGTTTTTATCAGTAATATTTACCTCNATATGCGCAATTTCCCCNGCCCTTAGCTTTGTTTTATCGGGTAACAGTTTTATCTTTTGCGCCTTTTCCGCCGTTTTTAAAACATAAGAACAAACTTCATTTCCCTTGTTGAACCCTTTTACTTCCATGTTGCCGCCGTGATATTCAAGCGGCCATTCAATTATTCCGTTTTCAAAATCCGCGCCTTTGCGACGCCCCATCTTTTTGCCGTTAACCCACAGTTCGGCTTCCTCACAGTTGGTAAACACCGCCGCCTTTACGTTTTTACGGTGAAAATGATCAAAGTTAAGGTGAGACGCCATCGACGGGAACGACCAGCGGCCTCTAGCGTAATCAGGCTTTCGCTCCTGATCATAAAACGCAAGNTACACAAAAGGCTCGTCNGACCAGANGCTCTTGCGGAAAAAAGCGTTAGGCTTCATAAAGCCGCATATNTCCAGAATCGAGCCTGTCCAGCCTTTTGCGGGCCACGGGCTTTCACCAAGATAATCAATCCCCGCCCAGATAAACTGGCCGATTACATTGTTATTCTCAAGCACAAAGCGCCAAGGATTTTTTGTTGAGACATCCTCAAAATTTGTGCCTACGCTTGAATAAAACTCATAACATTCCGTGCCGAGAATAGGCTTGTCAATTCCCGCGGTATAAGCCTGATAAAGCGGCTCATGGTAATTGAGACCCAGCACGTCAACGTCCTTTGCAAGTTTTTTTGTTAACTTTACAAGCTCGTCCACAGGCGCCCCTACTAACGTCCGCGGGTTAGCGTGAGGCGCAAGAGCGCAGGTTACAGGGCGGCTGTCGAGGCTTTTGACAATATCCACAAGGCTTTTTTGAATCGCAATCATACCGTCCGTTCCCTGAGCTTCCACCTCGTTGCCT
>JGI20170J14366_1000097_pt1 | contig 28525 bp, 24 predicted proteins | sample TergutNc150P3_FD_14366 | JGI IMG/M metagenome (IMG submission 14366) | reverse complement strand
GCGGTAGAAGGCATGAACGACATACTGGCAGGCGTTAATCAGATAAAAATATCAGTAAACCATGTCAACGAGATGAGTCTGGAAAACAGCCGGAACTTTGAATCTTTAAAACAGGAAACGGAGAAATTTAATATTACAGCCGGCAACGAGAAGCTAAAAATTCTCATAGTGGATGACGACGCCATACATCTTGAAATGGTGAAAGAGATTTTGAAAAACGATTATGACGTATCGCGCGCCAATTCCGGCAAAGAAGCGTTGGCCTTGTTCTATCAGGGACTTGTTCCTCAACTGATATTACTGGACTTGATAATGCCTGAAATGGACGGTTGGGATATGTACAGCAGAATAAAAGCGATAGGCGGTTTATACGATACTCCAATAGCGTTTTTTACCACATCAACCGATCCCAAAGACATAGAACACGCGCATGAAATCGGAGCGGTTGATTACATCAAAAAGCCCTACGATAAAGACGACCTGTTAAAGCGGGTGAGAAGGATTCTGCAAAAAAAATTTTAACCCTAGTGCTCTGGAACAGCTAAAAGCTTACAAAGAATTTACCACTAACCACACTAACCTCACGAACTTTTGCCACATATCTTGTCGTTGTTTGTGTTGGTTCGTGGTAAAAAAAATAAAAATTATTATTGGAATGATGTAAAGCTTTAGGCTTTCCAGACTACTATATTTCAGGCGCGTTCTGTAAAAGGTAGTTTTCCGCCTCTACATTCCAGAGATTCCCGTAACGTCCGCAAATTTCAGCGAGTTTCGCGAATAGGGGATCGGCCATGCCGGCTGTCTCAAAATCGTCAATGGCGGTAAGCGGGATTTTTTTGTGCGTGTAAATTAACTTTTTGCCGCCGGGTATTTTATCCAGGTCGATTGTCGTTTTTACAGCCGCGTCAAGGCCGCCTATGTGGGTGATCATAAAAACCGGATTCAGTTTCTTCTGAGCCATCATTGCCAGGGATTCCTTCATGTCGTCGGTGTTGCCGCCTGATGTTCCCACAATGTGGTGGGACTCGTAATGCACGTTGTAAAAATTAAAGCCGGCGGAAAAAGCCGTATCCGTAGGCCCGGCAAAAAAGTTAAGGCAGCCGTCCCGTCCCAAAAGGCAGTCGCCCATTTCAAGCACAGGCTTAACCGGAGCGAAGACGAAAACGTCATCGTATAGCCGTCCACCGTTCAATGACTTCAAATGATCCACAGGATCAGAAATATCTTTGGTGTTCACATAGTGAAGCTCCACGTTGTTCTTCTTGGCTTCCTCAACGCTCAGGAGCTGCGCCGCCCGCGCAAGACGCCTGTCGTCAATGTCGGTAACAACAAGGCGGGACGGTTTTCGCTTGTTATGTATCGCGTAATCAATCGCTCCAAGCCCCATAGGCCCTACTCCCGCGAGGAGGGCAAGGGAGCCGCCTTCAACAATCCCCATTGAGTGAACATAGGAGCCGCTCTTCGTGTGGTACTGGGCGTTAAAAGCCCCGACAACGCAGGAAACAGGTTCCGCGAGAGAACCCATGAAAAAATTATCCACGCGGTATTCCAAAAGGCAGTCCATTTCCATCACTTCTTTGGGAATGACAATGTAAGTCGCGTCTCCGCCTATGTACTCATACGAGTATCCTGGCGCCCAGAGCGTCGGGACTCCGGCGTCATCTGGGTAATTCAACGCGGGCTGTATGGCAAATTTATCCCCCGCCGAAAATTTTCCCGCCCATTTCGCGCCTACCTTCTCAATGACGCCGCAAAATTCGTGGCCTATAATAGGCTGGTTCTTAGCCAGATTGTGGCGCACCCTTTTGTGCGCCCCTCCCTGCATTGCCAATTTATGACTGGACATACAGATCGAATCTGAGATAACTTTCGCGAGTATTTCATCATCCCGAATTTCAGGCAGCTCGAATTCTTCAAGCCTTAAATCGTTTGTTCCGTATAAGCGTATTGCTTTTGTCTTCATCGTCTTTTTTCCAAAACTGTTTTTTCGTATTGATTAACTTTCTCCAGCCAGTCAATTCCGGCCGGAACTCCGGCGTTAAGGCACAGCTTGTCCCAGACTGCGGAGAACGGCAGGGTCTTTAGCTCCTCCATCAACGCAAGACGCTCGTGGTATCTGCCCGCCAATTCGGCTTTCTTTAAAAGTTCCACCGGCTCAAGAAGCGCCTCCAAAAGGCCCTTTAGCAAACTGCGGCTCCCTATCGTCCACGCGGCGATACGGTTGATCGAAGCGTCAAAATAATCAAGGGCGATGTTCACCCTGCTTAAATAGTTGTGCCTGATTATTTCGCGGCATACTTCCCGAAGCTCGTCGGAGAAAATCGCGACGTGATCCGAATCCCAGCGGACTCCCCTGCTGAAGTGAATCAATAGGCCCGGCACAAAAAGCATGATGGCGGAGATTTTGTCGGCGATGGTTTCGGTGGGATGAAAATGCCCCGTATCCAGGCAGAGCCTGATCTTATTTAAAGCCGAATACGCCAAATAAAACTCATGCGAACCTACCACGTACGATTCACTTCCAATCCCGAAGAGTTTGGACTCCACCGCGTCGGTAATTGTATTCGCGTCATATTTAATGGAAAGAATATCGTCCAGCGCGTCCTGTAGTCTTTTCCGCGGGGTCTGGCGGTCGGCGGGCAAATCCTTTGAGCCGTCGGGTACCCAGATGTTATTAACCGAAGCGGAGCCCTGATTGCTCCCTAAAGCGGACGCAATTTTACGCGAAGCCTTGGCGTGCCTTAACCAGAAATCCCTGATTTTAGGGTCGGCGCTTGAAAGGGTATAGCCTGAATCGGCCATGGGGTGCGAGAAAAAACTCGGGTTAAAATCCAGAGGGATTTTATTTTTCTTTGACCAGTCCATCCATTTTTGAAAGTGCTCCGGTTCGAGCGCGTCCCTTGATACTTTCTTGCCTGCTGGCTCCGCGTAAAAGGTGTGGAGGTTAAAACGCTTTGTTCCGGGAATAAGGGTAAAGGCGAATTCGGCGTCCGCTCTCAGTTCATCCCCGTTCCTCGCCCTGCCCGGATAATTGCCGGTGGTTAGAATACCGCCGCCGGACAGCCCGTCCGCTCCCTCAAAGCCTGTAACATCGTCCCCCTGCCAGCAATGTATTGATATCGGAATATCCATTGCGGCGCTTATTGTTTTATCCGTATCAATGCCAAAAGCTGCATAGGCAGGCTTTGCCAGAGCATAGGCTTTTTCAACTGTTTCCGGGTTTAGATGCGATTCCATATTTTCCTCCATACTTAACTTACTTTGCACTTAACCTACTTTGCCGAGACGTTCGCGCGATAGCGCTCCACTTCCCAGTTGTTTATAAAATCAATTTTATCCTGTGTCATAAACAGCGGCCCGCCGAAAGATTGCGAGTACACCGCAACCTTGATCGTGTCCCTGAAAAGCTCAAGCGCCAACAGGGCTGCTTTTTCGGAAGCCCCAACGCCGAAGACCCCCAGACCCTGAAGCGCTACTATTTTAGGCTTCCTCCTTGTTTTCTCAACATACTGTGTCCAGGCGTCGTGAATACCGGCGCTTGTATTTGTTTCTATAAAAAGCGGATCGCTTCCGGCGTAGACTATGTGATCCGGCGAAAAGGCCGACGAGACCGGGGCAAAGGACGCGCGATCTTTTACCAGCGCGGATATTTCACCGCCCCGCATAAAAACCGTGGAACCGGCAAGACCGGCCAGTGTTTTTATGTTATCGCTGATTTGAGGTTCGATTTGAGAATCATCGTGAACGATTTTTTCATCGGAAAAATCAGGCCGCCGTTTTATCCGCGCCCTTATTTTATTCATAATATCTTCGTATATTTTTTTTATGCCTTCTGGACTGTTGTCCCCCACAAAAACGCCGTGGTTCTGCAAAAAAATGACAGCCGCCGCTTTGCCGTTTTTGGATTTATATTCATCAATGGCGGTCTTAACAATTTTGGAAAGCGTATAGCCGGGATTAACCGGAGCTATCCAAATGGCATCCTTGCCGAAAATTTCTTCCGCCGTTTTTTCCCCTCGCTGTGAGCAGGTAAGGCCGTTTACCAGCGCCGGATGCAGATGAACGACAAAAGCGAAAGGCAGAATGTCGTGCAGCAAGGTCTCTACGCTCGGCCGCTTTTTTTCTTCGCCCGCTCTTCTGGCGTCCATCAGGTCGGCCAATACCGCGCTTTCCCGCTCGTCGTTTGATTCGGGGTAATTTTTTTTCCAAATCATCGCGAGGGCATTTCTGTCCATCTTCACAAAGGAATCAGGGCCCGCCTCAGCAAGGGATATGCCCGATCCTTTTACGTAAAGGGTGTCCTCGTCCTTCCAGGAAGTATTTCCGCCTCCGGCGAGAACATAGTCGGGGTTTTTTCCGTAATAGCGGGATATTTCGGTTAATGCTTCAAGGCTCATCATTTAGTCCATTGATAGATATGATAGATAACTGACAAATAATGGTATAATTTTATGCCGATCCGGTCTACCGTAAATGGACAATACTATTGAAAAGATGGATAAAAAAATCTAGAATTCTGTAATGATCCAAAATAGCGCCGCCAAGGACTTGTTTCTTCACTACCTGCCCTACAGCGAAGAAGACGAGAAACTTGGGATGCTTTGCACAACCGCCGGTTTTGCGAGAGTGCCGCCGGGAGCGGCATACCCGCCGCAGAAAAAAGACCATCCTGCCATTTTTAGGCCGGTTGCCGTCGGCCGTGTATTGCCGGAATTCCAGATTGTTTATGTCAGCGCCGGAGAAGGGGTTTTCACGTCGGGGGATGTGTCTTACAGCGTGAATCCGGGTTCCGTACTGCTCGTTCTGCCAGGAATAAAACATTCTTACCATCCGCTTTTGGAAACCGGATGGCACGAATACTGGGTCGGCTTTAAGGGAGCGTATTTTTCAGGCCTCATCAAAGAAGGCCGCTTTTCACCGGATCAGGTTTTTTTTCAGATTGGGCTGCACGACTCCATTGTATCGCTGTTTAACTTGATCTTTGACGAGATAAAAGTCCAGCGTCCCCTTTACCAGATAAAAGCCTGCGCCGCCATTCTTTCCCTTATTGCCGAGGTACTGACAAGGGACCGCCGGAAGGAACAGCTCAACTCATATCAGAAGATAGTTGAAAAAGCAAAATACTTAATGGAGTCCAATGTCTTCAGCGAAATTGATCTTTCAAGTATCGCGGATCAGCTTGGAATCAGCACTTCCAGGCTGAACGAGATATTTAAGACCTATACTTCCATGACGCCGTATCAGTACTACATCCAAATAAAAATATACAAAGCGGAAAGTCTTTTGGAACAGCAGGATCTTTCAGTAAAAGAAGTGGCGCACAAAATGGGTTTTGAGGATCAATACTATTTTTCCAGGCTCTTTAAAAACAAGACCGGGGTGTCGCCTTCGGAGTGGAAGAATTATATGACCAAGATATAATTTATCGTTCCATCACCGCAAACGGCGGATGCAGATGTCTCCGGCGTTTTGCAAAATTTTAATTTGTCTGGATGTACGCATACGCATATATCTTGTTAGGCGAAATAATTTTTGAAATTTTTTGTAAATATTGTATAGATATTTGACAAAAAATGAATAAAGTATATACTTTAGCTGTACGAAATTGCACAATAATTGGCAAAAAATTCTTAAAATATATAAAAAGGCAACTAAAATCAAATATGTTTATTTTCCTTGATTAATATGTATTATAGGACGGTTTAAATAGGAATATGTATGAATGGCGAAGGTTAATTCAAATTGTGGTAGATGAGATTGATGAAAGAATAAAGTACCATGACGATGACACTTTGACTTTACAATCTCTATCAAAAAAACTCGGATATTCAGAATTTCATACAACAAGAAAATTCAAGGAAATTTCAGGTATGCTGTTGGGCGATTACTTGCGACTAAGAAAACTTGCATTTGCTTTAATTGAAGTAAGGGACACAAAAGACAATTTTTTGGACATTGCTATAAAGCATGGGTTTGGAAGTCATGAAGCCTTTACCCGTGCTTTTAAATCCGCATACGGTATAACTCCTAAAGATTATCGAAAAAATCCTTTACCTGTTGTCCTTCGTACAAAAATTTCTACTTTTGACCGTTACTTTTTTGGTTTAGGAGAGATTGGTATGATCAAATCAACAGAAGACGTGAAGGTCTATTTTATCACAATGTCGGCTCATAAATTTTTACATATCAAAAATTATGAAAGTAACGGCTACTGGGACTTCTGGGAAAAACAGAATAAATTTCCGGGTCAGGATTGTGATTCAATTTGCGGATTACTGGACAGTATAAAAGGAAAACTGGACGGTAATGATAGTGTTATCGGAAAATATTCCGGTCAAATAATGGCTTATATTTACGAAAACGACGCAAAAATTGCAGAGGCATATGGGGTAAGGCTGCCAATAGATTATAATGGCATAAAACCTGAAAATATGCTGCTCATTGATATTCCTGAAACGGAATATATTGTTTTTGAGCATGGTCCTTTTAATTATGAAGAAGAAACTGAAACTGTCGGAAAAAAATTGGAAGACGCAATAAAGGCTTTTGATTTTTCAAAAACAGAATATAAGCTTAATACCTCTACAGGACAAATAGAATATTTTTATTTTGTACCTGAAAGTTTTGAAAAAAGAATAAAGCCTGTTATAAAAAGATAACCAAAGGCGCAACTTGCATAACAAATAGAACCTGGAGGAATACAAAATAGAAAAAGCCATTGAGTATGCTGTGGAATTCTTTGCTCGCAATTCTGAAAGAAAAATAATCTCCGGTAATTTTTCTAAAGACAAATTGACAGAGACAAAAAAATGTTCAAATTGCTTAAGAAGAGTTGAACTGTATTATGTGCGATGTCCTTATTGCGGAAAAGAAGGTATTTTATTTAATGATGTGTAATATTGTTACCTAGAACGTTAGGCGAAATAATTTTTGAAATGGTTTTGTTATATATTGACAATAATTTAATTGTATAATATAGTTAATGTATTGGAGGCAAGAAATGATAAAATGTGGTTTTGACTGTTCAGATGTTTTAATAAAGAAATACTTCCAGAAGAATGTCTCAAAAAAGGATAATATAAAATTGATCCTTATATCTGAGGCATTACCTCAGAAAATCGTCGATTATTTTGATGGGAAAAATGAACCTACATTCATAAAAAATACGAATACGATTTTTAATTCTCTTGGATATAATTATAAAACCTATGAAAACTATTTAGATAATGGAATATATTTAACGACTGCAATAAAATGTATAAAAAAAGACTATTTAGTAAGTTCAACAACAATAAAAAATTGTTCAATAAATTTGGAAAAGGAATTAGATGAATTTACAAATAAAAAAGTCATAATGTTAATGGGTGATTTTGCTATAAAGGCAATGAACTATATATGGAAACGGAAATACAATGAAAAAATAATCCCATCAGGTTCTACATATAAAATAAGAAATGTTGTTTATGAATCAAATGGAATAAGATTTTTTCCTTCATATACACAAACTGGTGATAGTTTCGGTTTGGAAAAAACAAAAGTGGAAATGATTAAAGAAGATGTTGGAAAAGCAATAAAAATAATAAATAAAGTGAAATAAAAGCAAGAATTACTTCGCATAACGTTGAAGGTGCGGGGACGGATGGCTACAAGGCCGCTCGGCGTGCGAGAAAAATGGCCAGGTCAAAGCCTGCGTAAGTAGAGGCCACTCTTATAATTGACCGCGATAGCGGTCTCCAATTCTAGCTCGCGGCAAGGCATTGTGCGGTGGCTTCGAGCCTGGTCGGATTTATTTGTATAAATTAGAATTTCTTTATATCAAAAGACTTTTCTACCAATTTTTCAAAACCGTCTTTCACTGCCGGGTCTTCCGCAGCCCGCATCTGAAGCAGAATATTCCCCACCGCGGTTGCTTCCGATGGACCGGCGAAAACGGTTTTACCCGTATATTTCGCGGTTAGCGTGTTCAGGTATGCGTCTTTGCTGCCCCCACCAATAATTGAGATAGACGGGTATTTTTTTCCGGTGATTCTTTCAAGATCGTCAATCGCGGTTTTGTAGCAATGTGCAAGGCTGGTATAAACGGAGAAGGCTAGTTCCGCCGGACTCTCAGGGACTTTCTTGTCAAGCCGCCGATATTCGTTTTTTATTTCGCTTATCATACTCTCAGGAGCCAAAAACTGCGGCAGGTTTATATCTATAGCCCAATTTTTTGGCGCGGTTTTTTCTGTTTCCCTGGCCATGTTTTCAAGTTCAGCAAAACTATACGCGTCTTTGAGCTCATGGCGGACGGATTGAATTACCCAAAGGCCCATGATGTTTTTCAGAAAACGAATGCGGCCATTGTGAGCGCCTTCGTTTGTGTAGCCCGCTTCCCTGGCTTCGCCGCTCAGGACGGGAGCGCCGATAACGCCAAGGAGGCTCCATGTGCCTGAACTGATGTACAGTGAATCTTTTTTTACCGTGGCAACCGCCGAAGCCGTATCATGGCTGGCGACCATCACCACTTTGGTATTGAGGCCTATGCTGTTTTGCAGCTCCCCGCTTAAACATCCAATCTCATAGGGAGGCTCCCGAATGGGTTTCATGATCCTTAGAGGAATACCAAGTTTATTGAAAATTTCTTCGGCCCAGACTTTCTTCTTTGCGTCCAGTAACGCGGTGGTAGACGCCATCGTGTATTCGCTGTACTGCTTGCCAATGAGATTCCCCGTGAGGAGCTGCGAAAAATATTCGGGTAACTGCAGCATATGTTCGGCCTTATCAAGCCTGAACGAGGCTTTATCGGCGAGCAGTTGATAAATTGTATTGAAAGGCTGCTTGGCAATGCCTGTAATTTTGTACCGGTCTTCATAAGACATCGGGGGATTTAAGAAAGCCTCCGTTCTGGAATCACGGTAGGCGAAAACCGGCTTGATGACATTTCCATCCTTATCCAGCAAAACGTAATCTACTCCCCAGGTGTCGATACCGACGGAACGTAATGTTCCGTCAGGCTGTTTTTCTTTTATCCACCGCGAACACGCTTTAAGGCCGGAAAATATTTCACCGCAAATTAAATCCGTATCCCATAAAAGCGAGTTGTCTTTTTTAACGGGGGCGTTGTTAAACCGGTAAACTTCATTCAGAAGAAGTTTCCCATCTTCAACACAACCAAGGATGTGCCGCCCTCCGGAAGCGCCCAAATCAATTGCCAGATAATAATCCTTCATACAACCCCTCTTTAAAAAAGCGCAGCTTTTGGTAATAATAAAACTTGCGATTACGAATATCAATGGCTCCGCTAAAGGCAAAGCTTTTGGCTTTGCCTATGGCTCTTTTAAGGAGAGAAAAATGAAAAGAAACTCTTTCGCTATGCGGTTAAAACAGGGTTGTAAGGATGAATATAAAAAACGGCATGACGCAATTTGGCCTGAGCTTAAGGCGGAACTCCGAAAGGCCGGGGTCTCCGACTATTCCATTTACCTTGATGAAAAAACCAATACCCTGTTTGCCTTTCAATATCTGGCCGATGACGCGACTGACGGGGAACTTGCCCAAAAAGACATTGTCAAAAAATGGTGGCACATGATGAAGGATATAATGGACACAAATCCCGATGAATCTCCCGTAAGCGATCCGCTGGCGGAAATGTTTCACATGGACTAATAACTTACTCCACCTTCAATATTTTTATGTCTTTCAGCGTACGCCGCTGACCGGCATAAAAGCCGTTTGCAAACCTCAGCTCAAACACGCTTTCATAACCTTCAACAGTTACAGTCCGGTGCTGCAACTCTCTTAGCAAGCGATCTTCTTCCCTTGAAACATACCACTCTTTGTCCGGCCCTGTGATTACTATTTCAGTCATGGGTCCGCTCCCCACAAGCCTTACTATGCCGGTTACCTGCACAAGAACGGCGTCTACCGCTTCGGTTTCCCCTTCTACGTTTTTCTCCACGGCATTTTTCTCCAGAGCGATTTTTTGAATGTCAATTGTTTTTGTATCGGCTTTTTCTTTTCTGCCCCAGGCCGGCAAAAAAGCCGTGAGGCACAAGAAAAAAAGACCGATTAATATAGAACGCCTGTTACTCACGTATTTTTATTCCTTTAATTGGCTTGGTTAATTCAAAAGATGGCATCCCTTCAAACCCGTTCCGCCTTAGCATATCCCCTGCGCTAATGGCGAAAGGCCCTGAAAAGCTTAGCCCTAAAACGGAGCGGCCCGGCGCATCAACGTAAGAAGCAGCGACGCCGGTCGTTGTTCCGCTTTCTGCCCCGCCTTGGGCATTGGTATTCACGTTATAAGTAAGCAGGGCGCCGCCCGAAAAAGTCGCGGTATCGTTTACATTGCCGGACTTGTCCAGGCCGGCGTAGCGTATATTTTGTTTGTTCCCCGGCAAATTATAATTGTTTGTAAGACTGTAGACCCCTTCCCCGGGAGACAGAGAAATATTGGTAACACCATTAGGCGCGGTTTTGGCATTTATGTTTTTCAGAACACTATCGTTCTTATAGCCATAAGGGCCGCTTGGGGCATTGATGTAGTTCGCCGCCAGCCAGGTTTTAAGCAGGGTTCCCCAATCATCATAGCCTTTTCCACTCATTGCCTTGTCTGCGGCATTAGTAACAGCCAAGTGATTGTAGTTATTTGACAATGTTATTTCTTTGTAAATACCGGCGCTGCCAGACTGCAGCCTGAGCCATTGGAAGAAAAGATATGCCGTTGAGTAATCATCTAAATTGGCATAACCGTCACTTTTGGTTTCAGATCCCCGGTTACCCCATACAAAGAAATTATTCCCTTTTTGAATCAAGCCGGACGGATCGTAGTTATACCAATTTATTCTGCTGTCAACCTGCTTGCCGAAGTAAAGCCATTCTGCGGCGGTCGAAAGGCCTTCGTCAATCCAGGTATCTAATAAGTAGTCTTTATCTGAAATATAAGCGTTCACATAAGTCATTAAGTGTTGAAGCTCATGGGCTACAGTGCTGTTTGAATCTTCCGATCCCGGCACTCCTGGATAAGTGTCAACGTAGATCATACTGCACTCATTTGAATATTTTGCGTATGGAGATGAAGAAGAAATAACAATATTACCGTACCAGAAATAACCGGCGACATAATCATTACCCTGGAAGCCGTCCTTGATATCAAGAAGAAGGATAGTCAGCTTTTTCTCAGCATCGCCAGCCATCCAGCCGGCCAGTTCCAGGGTGTCATTTGCGACTACTTGTCCGTTTTTAACCTTATCAATTGGACCAAGATCGTCCCCGTTATAGCCTATCGCGCCCTTATAGGCAAAAGTATCCAGCATTTTTGACCGGATTTTTTCTTCATAGGCTTTTGCCATCGTATTTGCCGTCGCAGCGGTAATACCGGCTCCCTTTTCGGCCCAAACCCTGCAATTTGTGCTTTCCGCCAGAAGCTCTGCGTCAAGCTGGTAATACCTATTTGTTACCAGGTTTTGAGCCCAAAACTTCCTGGGAGGAACATCTGTCGGGTTGGTTACAGGGCCCGAACCACTGCCGCCGCCGCCTGAACCACCGCCGACATCGATCTGCAGAAAGTCACAAGAGCAAAAAAGAAACGCGAAAAGGCAGCAATGCAGCAAAATTTTTTTTATCGTCATATAACCTCCCATTAGGCTCCCATATACCACTATACCCTTAATTAAACGTTTTATTTCATAAAACGATTATCTAATAATGACCCATTTGAATAAATCTGTAAATATGTGCAAAATAGCGTAATGCTGTACATAGAAAGCCGGGAAACAAACCCACACCATAACCTAGCCCTGGAGCAGTTCGTCTTTGAAAAGCTGGGGGAGGAAGATAACTGTTTCATGCTTTGGCAGAACGACAATTCCATAATAATCGGCAGACACCAAAACACCCTGGAAGAAATCGATTCGGATTTTGTAAAGGAAAATAACATAACCGTAGCGCGCCGGCTGTCTGGGGGCGGCGCTGTTTATCACGACCTGGGCAATTTAAATTTTACTTTCATCACAGCGGCGGACAAACAAAAGGGAATAGATTTTTCCGTTTTTTGCGAGCCTATTCGTAAAGCCCTTTGCTCATTGGGAGTACCCGTGGAGCTCTCCGGGCGCAACGACATGACCGTCGAGGAGAAGAAATTTTCCGGCAACGCCCAGTACATCAAAGACGGAAAAGTCATGCACCACGGAACTATTTTATACGACTCAGATTTACAGGTGCTCTCGCGCGCCTTAAAGCCGCCCAGCGACAAGATCGAATCCAGGGGAATTAAGTCGGTTAAAAGCCGGGTTACAAATATCAGACCTTACATGAAAAACGATATGCCTATTACCGGCTTCTGGGCAGCCTTAAAGAATTATTTTTTTGACGCGTTTAATATGCGGGATTTCACATTAACCCCCGCTCATAACGCGGAAGTGGCGGAACTCAGGCAAAAAATTTATTCCCAATGGAGCTGGAATTACGGAAACTCTCCGCCCTACTCCCTCCGCAAAGTCCGCCGCATCGAAGGCTGCGGTAAAATTGAGATTCTGCTTGATATTGCGAAAGACGGAATAATAAAGAACGTTGCCTTTTACGGCGACTTCTTCGGAAACAGCGAGCTTTCGGAGCTTGGAGAAAAGCTGATTGGACTCCATTTTGAACACGATGAATTAAAAACCGCCCTGGAGAAACTGGATTTTTCAGATTACATTTACAATTTAACAATAAAGGATTTTCTTGAATTGCTTTTTTAGTATTTGAAGGAATAGGGAATGGGGAATAGGGAATGGATAAGAGGATATATATGCGTAATATTTCTTACCTCACTTATATCCTGTACCAGCAGACCGATAGTCATCGAACCCCCACCGCCTCAAATTGAACAACCGGCGAAAGCGCCCCCGGAAACAATACCGGAATTACCCCCACCCGCGCTATCAACCCTTGATTTGGCGATTCAGCGAATCAAACGGAATTCGCCAGACATAGAAAAATATTATGTTCTGGATAAAAACGGGGATATTACCGTAAAGGCCGAGTTTTTAGAAATCCGGCAAAACCAGGAAGATCCCGATTTTTTTGAAGTGATATACGACATGAACTTTACCGCCGAAGTTCCGGCGAATTTCGGCTATACGGTTTCCTTTGCCTTGAAATCAAATACAACCGATACGGTCATAAACGACAGCTTTCTTTGGAAACCGCAAAAAGATTCCGCCGGTATATTGCTCACCTTCGATGATAATTATGTGGAAACATGGAAGAAAAATTTTGATTTACTGGATAGATATAACGCAAAGGCTACTTTTTTTGTCCAGGGGGAATATTCTTCTTTTTGTCTTGCGGCCCTTGAGCGGGGCCATGACATAGGATACCACACAAAAAATCATTTGGATTTAAGAAAAGTATCAAGAGAAGTTTTTATCAGGGAAACGCTTACCCCTGTCGAGTCTTTCCGAAAAGCCGGTATACCCCTTTATTCTTTCGCTTATCCTTACGGCTTTTACGATTCATGGATGCACGAGGAACTGTTAAAGCATTATTCGGTTCTTCGCGGTTACGGGGTTACCTTTCGCCTGTATGACAGTACGCAAATCCAAAACAGATTTATCTCCTCAAAGGCCCTTGATAACATTTTATTTGACAAAGATGAAGATTTCAGGGCAGCCGTTGACATAATGTTGAAGACAGTGAAGTTTATCGGCGGAGACCTTGTATTGCCCCTGACTACTCACGACATTTCCAACACCGCAAACTGGGGAATAAAACCTGAGCGTCTTGAATACCTTTTACAAACCGCGAACGATCTGCAGTTGGTCTTTTACACTTACAAGGACCTCGTAGATCGTAAAGACTAAAATTTTACTTGAAATTTATCACGCAGAGGCGCAAAGGACGCAAAGGACTATGAGTGATGAGAAAACCAGATTCCTCTTTCGTGTTTATTTTCATTAATACTATTAAATAAGGTATAGAAGAAGACGCAAAATTAGGTAATAACACGTCTTTCTCCGCGCCTCCGCGAGCTCTGCGTGATGATATTTTGGAAATATTTAGCTGTTACAAGCCACTATCGGGCCAGTAGCCCCGCCAGAGCCGGAATGGTAACAAAAGTCCCCGCCGCGCCGCCCATCTGGGAAAGAAAGAAAACAAGCAGTGCCCGAGTGATGCGGTTCCGATAAAAGCCCTTTAAGCTTCCCACGTCGTCAATAATCGCCTGGGCGTCAATTACCCGCGGCTTATTAAGGCTTACCTGTATCACGCCTGAGAAAAGCCCAACTCCGATAAAAGGGGTAAAAGTCGTAATGGGGGCGAATAAAAAAGACGCCAGTATAGCCAGCGGATGGCCAAGTGCGATGATCGCTCCAAGGGCCGCGAGGGAACCATTCCACAAAATGTAGGTGCGCAGCATGGAGATGCTTACCCCCGCGCCGCCCCTTAAAAAGCCGCTGACAAAAAGGGCAAGAATTGCCAGGGGAATAATAAACGGCAGCGCCTTTGAGAAAAAACCGCGGGGCGGCATTTTATTTAAGGCCGAAACATCCACGTCTTTTTCCCCCGCCGCTATTTTTTCCATCCAGGCTTTTATCCCCTGCATGTGCCCTGCCCCGACCACCGCTACAACGCGCTTTGCTTCGGTAGGGGCGCTGCTCCAGATCTTCGCGGCCAGATACTGATCCCGCTCGTTGATGAGGGTTTCTTTTACTTCAGGAAGATAGTTCGCAAGCTCCTCCATCATACCGTCAAGCTCGCTGCGGTTTTTTAGGTTCTCTATTTCCTCGGCGCTTAACTTTTCGGTGGTAAAGGCGCTTGCCAGGAGCGTCGAAAGGAGTTTGCTCTTGCTCCAAAGTCCGCAGCCGGTCCAGGCCCTTCGCAGGGTAATCTGTACCTCCCTGTCGCAAAGGGCATAGGGAATGCCAAGCTCAGAAGCAATATCCAGAGCCGCCTTCATTTCTTCGCCGGGTTTTACCCCAAGTTCCGCTCCCATGCGGCGCTGAAAGCCGGAAAGAACCAGATTAGCCAAAAGAAGAAAGCCCTTGCCCTCCTTAAAGACCTTGATCATGTTCAGGTTTTCCCAGCTTTCCTTTTGGGTAATTGAAGCGTAACGGCCTTCATCCAGCTCAACGCAAATTAAATCGGGCTTTTCCTCCCGGATTATGGCGCTTACTTCGTCGATGCTTTCCCTGGAAACATGGGCAGTGCCTATTAAAACAAATTCTTTCCCGCCGAGAGGTAAAATCATTTTTGTATCGTTCATGAGAACTCCGCTATTTTGTTTTAAGGCCGCGATCGGCAAGAATCCACTCGTTAAGCCGCCATTCGGGGATGGTTTGCGCTTTCGTTTCGCCTACAAATTGATAATACATATTGGCCGTGCTTGCGTTTCCTCTGACCTCGTAATACAGAGCCATGTAAAACATCATTCTGGCTTTCAAGGTCTGATCTGTTGATCTGTCGATGCGGGTAATCATGTCGTTTTCTCCCAGATAGTTTCTGGACGTAAAATCGTAAAAAAGGCGTACCATGTACCATAAAAGCGTATCCCGCGTAACCTTTGCTTGAATCTGGGCAAGATAAGTCCTGACGCTTGCGAGGCTCTCCGTGCGGTTATCTGCCCGTATCTGGTTAATTGCGGCCAAAAGGCCGTAATGATGTTCATTTGGGGCTTGCTTGTAGGCTTCCGTAAAAGCGTCCCTGGCTTCAGTCCACTTTTCATTCTTCATTTTATGAAGCCCAAGGCCCTCAAGCGCAAAATAATAATCCGGCTTTAGCTTAGCAAGTATCGCGTAGTCCCTCTCGGCTCCGTCAGTGTCGCCAAGATCGTCTTTTAGTCCCGCCGAATAAGCATAGGCGCGGTATTCGGAGGGATTAATTGAAATAGCGCGGTTAAATTCTTCAAGAGCCTGGCTCTTCCTGTTCATCTCCAAAAGCAGGTTTGCGCGATCAAGGGCGATCCAGTAATCGTTAGCCGCGAGTTTCTTTGCCTCGTCATAATCGCTAAGAGCCTGAAGCAAAAACCCCCTGCCCCAGTAAAACCGGCCCCTTTCAGTACGCGCCTCAACCATATTAGGGTAAAGCCTTACAACCTCGTTAAGGAGGACTTCGGCGTCTTCCCATTCGGTATTCATACGAAAGGCCCTGGACAGGCCTATCAGGGCTTCTGCGTTCTTCGGCTCTTTTTGCAGCACCTGGTGAAAATAGGAAGCCGCCGCCCTTACAGCCCTTGTCTGGAGGCTTACATTCCCCAGGGCAACAAGAGCCTCGGTGTTGCCCGGCTCAATTTTTATGATCTTTTCCAGCGCCGTCTGCTGCTGCCTCTGTCTGCCGGAAACAGCCTCGATGGAGGCCAGAACAAAAAGCGGCTCTGTGTTTTGCGGTTCCGCCGCGGCAACAGCTTCCGCTATGGCCCTGGCCTCGGCGTATTTTCCCGCCGAACTCAGCACCGACGCTTTTAAAAGCTTAATATCAGAAGTATCCCTTTGAGGCAGGGGAATCGCGTCGAAAAGGGCAATGGCTTCGTTGAACCTGGAAGCCGAAAGAAGCTCCGCCACACCGGTCAGCACGGATTCCACTGTTACTTCCTGAGCGTAAACAAGGCCGGTACCGCAAAGGAGTATTGTTAAAAGAAGAAAATGTACAATTAACAATGGCAAGCGTTTCAAAAATATCCCCCCGATGACAATATAAACGCCATCTTATAAAAAGTAAATGCCTGTTGGTAAGGAACAGGGACTGGAAAATCTGATCCCATCCCTATTATGATCGGCTGGTTACAGCTTGATAAACAAAAGAATTTACTATCAAGTTACATGGCTGCATTGGCTCTATGCGAGAAAACGAATATAATTGTAGTGTTTTAGTATGCCTTGATGCGGGAGAGCGGTTATGATAGGAGGCTCTAACGTGGAAAATCAAAATCTCGAATGGAAACAGTCGTGGCACGACGATTATCTTACCACGCTTTGCGGTTTTGCGAACGCGAGCGGCGGCGTTATGGAAATCGGCAGGCAAAATAACGGCGAAATCATAGGCGTTCCAAAAATCAAGAAACTGTTAGAGGATTTACCCAACAAAATTCGCAGCGCGATGGGCATTATTCCGTCTATTGACGTTTTGGAGTCTGACGGCAGGCAGTATATATCTATCACGATTAAACAATACTCGTTCCCTATAAGTTGTAATGGGAAGTATTACTTGCGTTCGGGCAGTACGACACAACAATTATCCGGCGCTGAACTTGACGGCTTTATTCTTCGTGTTCAGGGCAAAACTTGGGACAGCGTTCCCGTACCCTATGTGAAGTTCGCTGATTTTGAGAGCGACGCTTTCAAGGCGTTTCGGCGTAAGGCAATCGCAAGTGCGCGGCTGACGGCGCAGGACTTGGAAATCACAGACGAAATGCTCTTGCGTAATTTGCGGCTCGTAGAAGGCGATTACCTAAAACGCGCCGCGATTTTGCTGTTTCACCAAGACCCTGAAAACTGGATGCCGGGTGCTTACATAAAAATCGGGTTTTTTGAGAATACCGCCGACATTCTCTACCAAGACGAAATCCACGGCCCGCTAATCACGATGGCTGATAAAGCGGAGGATTTGGTCTACCTGAAGTATTTCAAAGGAATTATCAGCTACGAAGGTCTCCAACGGATTGAAACTTATCCGATACCGCGTCAAGCGTTCAGAGAGGCTGTATTGAATGCCGTCATTCACCGCGATTACAGTACCGGCAATCCGATTCACATACATATCTACCCTGACAGAGTGTTGATTTATAATGACGGTAGACTTCCAGAAAACTGGACAGTCGAGGACTTGCTCTCGGCACATACATCAAAACCGTATAATCCACTGATAGCGCTCTCGTTTTTCCGTTCAGGGCAGATTGAAGCTTGGGGGCGTGGAGTGGAGAAAATCACCAACTCTTGCAAGTCTTGGGGCAAGCCGGAACCATTCTATCGTGTTCGCTCTAACGAAGTAATGCTTGAATTTGACACCGAGAAACAGTTCGGAGAAAAGTTCCCTGAAAAGTTCCCTGAAAAGTTCCCTGAAAATGAAACGCAACGAAAAATTGTTGAAATGATGTCCGCCAATCCAAAGGTGAGTAGAGATACTATCGCCGCTGAAATCGGAATAACAACGCGTGGTGTTCAGAAAAGCATAAACGCACTGAAGGATTTGGGCCTAATCAAGCGCGTCGGCGCGGCGAAAGGTGGTCATTGGGTGGTAAATACGAAGTAAACGGACACGGCTCTTTCAATGTCATCTTCGTAGTTAATGCGTCCTTCTTGCTCTTTTCCTCTGGTAGCAAAACCCTTGCGGCCTGCTTCAATTAGCGTTGTGGCATTTGCAATATTACCTGCTAATGTAATCAGGTCCAAATTCAGCCTCTACTTCAGACAAATTCCAACTATATCTTGTAAAAAATTCCATGCCGACCTTTTCCTTCATTACTTTTGCAATGTAAGGGGGCAAGGGGAAAACTACAAAAAACCGCTCGTCATTTTCCGTTCTTATGATGCTTTGTCATTTACACAAAAAATCGGATAGGTTCTATAACAAGAATCTATCAAACAGAAACTCTGCGTCCTTTGCGCCTTCGCGTGATGAATTTTTCTTTGATTTTTTAAAGGTTCCCTGCCCCACCTTGTAAAACCATGCTCTGAAAGGGTATTCTACCTTATATGTACATGCGAAAGCCGGTTCTCCGCAGAATTCTAATACTTTTGCTGGTTTACTTTGGAATCTTTACAATTCTTGTGTCTTTACAATTTGCCAGAGGGGGAACCACAACGCGCAAAGCCGGGAATTTCGTAGTTTCCGGGCGGTACCGTTTGCCGACTGAGGACGATTCACCGGCGTCTCCCAATGAATATATAATTGAGGGAGATGTACACATCTCTTTTGGGGGAATGGATTTTAACATTGTTAAAGTCAGCGACGGACTTTCTGTCTGTTTATTGGGAAATGAAGGATCAAGGGAAGAGATCCTGCCGGAGCGCATGATCATTCAGGATAATTCTATCAGTTTAACATTTGCCAACGGAACTGAACTGGTCTTTACCGCGCAAAACACAGGCGGATCCCCGGAATTGCGGATAAACGCCGTTTTTTCAGATGATGTTTCAGGTATAGAGCTTCCTTTCAAACCTCAGAGCAGAACCGGGATTCGGTATACCGGGAGCGGCCAGTTTATCGTCAGCGCAGGCAAGACCGATTATACCTTCGGCAATTCCCCGATAGACAATGAACGAAGATTATTGCTGATTGAGGCCGGAGGAAGACAAGTAACCTACATGGCTATTCCGGAAACCAGAGGCTTAACCACCCAGGACTTTATCCTTCCCCAGGCGGAGACTGCCGAAGCTTACAACGAAGCAATTAAATGGTGGCGTGATCAAAATTACTCCCTTTGGAACCGCAGCGTCTCCACCCAGAATAACGAAGACCTTGTGATTGCCCTTATCGGCGAAGCCTTTGTCCGCGGTAACTTCGCCGCCGCGGTTGTGGCAATTCCTCAAACCTTTTTAGACGGAAACGCCAGGACTTACGAATCGTCGGTTTATCTGGGCAATCTCGATCAGGCATACCGGTCGCTGAATACCAGCGAAAGAGAAAAGCTATCCGGCCTTACAAGACAGATAAACGAAAAGTCCCTGGCTTTCCTGTTGGAACCAAGGGTGTTTGAATATCTGGCGATCAGGGGGAATACAGATCTTTTCAATTCAGCTTTGGAGCTTGTGCGTACCATAGATCCTTCAATTCTGGCAATGGACATCATTCCGGGGATTTTTGAGGGGTATTCATCTTACAGAACTTTTCATCATGGTGCTGAAAACCCTTTTGAAAGCCTTACCGAGCAGGCATGTCAGCTTGTTTCTGATTCTTTGAGAAAAACAACCGACGGGGGCTGGGTTTATGTTTATAATGAAGGGGGAAGCAATCCTGAATTTAACCTTCGCCTTGGAAAAGCCATCCTTGTTTACGCAGAAGCTGCGCATAACAGCCTATGGGCGGGAATCGGCCGTTCCCTTATCCTTTCAGCCATCTCAACCGCGGAAGCGACTGATGAAGGCCCCTCGACAGAACTGACAAGCGCAAAGCTATACCGCATCCTTTATCCGCTTGATACCTATCCCAGGGCGCTGGGAATCGAGGCGTCAGCCGGCGGCGTTTGGGCCTGGACCGCCGCTCAGGCTGTCAGCGGTTCCCAACAGGGTGATATATTGGACATCTCCGTTACTTTCCCCGCCGGGGAAACCCATTACATGATCATCCGGGGTATACGGACTTTCTCCCGAATACAGCTTTATGGCATGGACTTCCGCTCAGACCCCCAGTTTGAGCGTTACGATTCCTCAGGCTGGAGTTACAACACCCAGGATCAGACCTTGACTGTAAAAATGAAGCACCGCAGTTCCGTTGAGAATATCAGGATTATATACAGAGAAGCGCCGAGACCCGTCGTTGTACCTGTGCCTGTACCTGTACCTGTTGTTGAAGAGGAGCCCGAGACCGGCGATGTCCCCGTGGCCCCCACCGCCCCAGGAGAAACATTTGGCTACTATTGATCTTTTAAAAGAGTGGGTAATCATTACCCCGCCTGATGTATCACAGGCGAAAAAGGCCGCGGAAGATCTTTCCCGGTGCATGGGCATATTGGCCGCGCTTAACGGAGGCAAGGCGGAAGCGCCAAAGGTACAGCCCCCTGATCCGGCGCCTCCCGAAACGGTCCCAATCATCGTTCTTAACTCCGGAAGCGGCGATTCCCGGAGAAACGGCTTTGAGTGGAGGGCGAAATCCAAGCGTGTGGAAATCTTCGGCGAATCTTCCCGCGGGCTTTGTAACGGTATTTACAGCTTCATCGCCGCCCTTGGCATTAAGTGGCCTGAGCCCGGACAGGAAATACTCCCAAAGGCGGGAGCCGGCCTTGAGCGCGACAACGCCGGCGAACCCTCCCCCTCTGAGGAGAAAAACCCTCTGCCGGTTTCATACCGGCGTTTTGTGCCGTCAGGAAAAAAGGAGCTGGGGCCAATGCTGGAAAACAGCGAAGCTTTTGCCGCGTGGGCGGGCCGAAACCGCTATGACGCTCTTGTTGTCCCCCTGGCGGCGTTTGTCTTCGAAAGAGAAAAGGTAAAGCAGCTTGAAAAATTTGCCGGAGAATTCGGCATTGCTTTGGAAGCCGGCGGCCATGAACTAAGTTCCCTTGTGCCGCGAAAAGCGTTTCTTTTTCACCGGGATTATTTTCGCATGGAAGACGGCAAAAGAAAAAAGGATCATCACTTCTGCCCGACCAGCCCCGGCGCAATACGCCTTATAGGGGAAGAAGCGGAAAAATTGTTCCTGGCGGCGGATAATATAAAAACCTTTCACCTTTGGCCTGATAAAGGGGCGGAAACCGCATGGTGCGCGTGCCCTACATGCAGGGCCTTTACAACGCAGGAACAGTGCCGCATGGGCGTAAACGCCGCCGCGGATGTCCTTGCGGCATTAAAGCCGGACGCCCTGATAACTTTCTATGAAAAATCCGGCGAGGACAGCAAAATCCCCATGAGAAAAAATACCTTTAAAATGGAGAAACTGCCTGAGCCAGGAATTACAGATTAATCACGAATTATCGATGCCTGAAGTGCTGCCTTTTTTCTTGTTTTTCTTTTCTTCCCTTTTTTCTTTAAGCGATTTTTGCGGAGCCTTTTTGGACTCCTTTTTATGCATTATGTGTTCACCCATATAGTCCTCCCAGTATTTATGTTATATTATAATTATTAGAATAAATCAACATATTAAAGGAGGGCGCTATGGAAAAAACAGTTTTAAAGGTGGACGGGATGTCCTGCGAGCACTGCGTCAAAGCGGTAACAAACGCCGTCAGCGGCGTTTCAGGCACTCAGGATGTATTGGTAGATTTAAAAGGCGGAACAGTATCCTTCAGCTTCGATTCAGGCAAAGCGGCGCTTGACGCCGTCGCGGCGGCCATCACCGAAGAAGGGTTTACTGTAAGGCGCTGATGTAGTCTGCTAATAAAACCCGGAATGATAGAAAAAATAAAAGCAACCCTGAACAACCTGGTCTTTTCAGACGAACTGACCCAGGAGGGGCGGCTGCTTAACGCAATCTGTATAGTGGGCTTTTTGGGAACACTGACGGCGATGATAGTCCGCATTGCTCAAAAAGAAAGCCCGGCTTTTATACTAATCCTGGCAGCTATTGCCGTCTCCGTCCTGATTTCAATGTACATATCCAACCGGAAAAAAAATTATACCCCTATCCGCTGGTTTATCATCTTTACTATTTGCGATTTTTTATTCCCATGTATGTTTTTTATAATGGGCGGCATCAACAGCGTTATGATGGTTTATTTCATCCTAAGCATTGCTGTAGTGTTTTTTCTTGCCTGGGGAAAGAGCCTTTTATTTTTTCTTTTCACCCATCTTGCCATTATTTTCTTATGTTATTATTTGGACTTCATGGGCTTAGTTCCGTCCTTCTCGGCGCGAAACAAAGGGATAACGCCTTTTGAGCAAATCTTTTCCTTTATTCTGACAGGTTTTTGTATAGGTTTAATGATTGTCTTTCAGAGACGGATCTATGTTTCAGAAAAAGAAAAGACTGATTCGGCCAAAGAAACATTGGGACTGAAGAGCAGGCTTCTGGAGGTGGTAGCTTCCACTTCGGAAATACTCCTTACTTCCGAAACGGACGATTTGGATAAAACTCTTTTAAAAGCTATGGAGCTAATGGCCGGTTGTGTAAATATAGACCACATGTACATATGGAAGAACCAGACATTCGGCGGGAAAATCCTGTTTGAAAAGATGTATGAATGGGTTAGAGGCAAAGGAAATATAGAAACACCGCTTATCGGGAACAGATATTTTTACAGAGACGCGCTTCCGGACTGGGAAAATTATTTTTCCCCGGGCAACTATATAAACAGCCCTATCAGATCCCTCCCGGAAGCCGAATATAAATTTCTTGTCGCTTTCGGCATCCGTTCCATATTGATTATACCCGTATTTCTGCAAGAGAGTTTTTGGGGCTTGGTCAGCTTTGCCGACACCAAACAGGAAAGAACTTTCTCGGACGAAGAAATCAGCGTCCTGCGTTCCGGCTGCCTGCTCCTGGCAAACGCGACCATCAGGTATCAAAATCAGGTTCTGATCGAAACCCGCATGAGGCAGCAGCGGCTTATGGCGGACATTTCCAGGAGTTTTATTTCCAAGGAAGCTGTGGGCCAGCTTATCGACAGCGCATTAAAACAAATAGGCGAATTCATGGGCGTTTCCAGAATAGTGGTGATAGCTACAGATGACAACATTGCCGAAAGCTGGCTGGTTTATTCCTGGCATCACGGCGAAAAGTGGCGGCACACAAACGCTCATACCAAATTTAAAAGCCTGATCAACGCGTCTTTTCAAAAGTCCATACCTGAAATAGGAAGCGTTGCTATCATCTGCTGTAATGACATTAAACAGGAATACTCAGGCAGGTACAAAAGCCTCTCTGCCGGCAATATCAAATCTTTCATTTGGGCGCCGGTATATGTGGAAAATTTTTTCTGGGGCCTAATCAGTATTGAAGAGTGCGAATCCATCCGGACATGGAGCGAAAGCGATATTCAGCTTGTCGGTTCTGTAAGCAGCGAAATCGCCAGCGCCGTATCAAGGGATCATATCGACAAGGCCAGAAACGCGGCTTTGGAACAAGCCGTGCAGGCAAGCAGGGCCAAGGGAAATTTTCTTGCCAACATGAGCCACGAAATACGCACCCCCATGAACGCCATTATCGGCATGACTGCAATCGGCAAGAACTCGGATGACATTGATAAAAAAAATTACGCGTTTGATAAAATTGAAAACGCTTCCTCGCACCTTTTGGGCGTAATCAATGATATTTTGGATATGTCCAAGATTGAGGCAAACAAGCTGGAACTGTCTCCGGTTATCTATAGTTTTGAAAAGATGATTCAAAAAATTGTTGATGTTATCAGTTTCCGTGTTGATGAAAAACACCAGGAATTCGTCATTTCTATTGATGAGAAAATACCCCGCTTTCTGACAGGAGACGATCAGCACCTGGCGCAGGTTATTACCAACCTTCTTTCAAACGCGGTGAAATTTACCCAGGAACACGGCAGGATAAGCCTTAGCGCGAAACTTCTGGAAGAAACAGACAGCTTTTGCATTTTACAGATCGAAGTCCGTGATTCCGGCATAGGGATCAGCCAGGAACAGCAATCGCGGCTTTTCAGCTCTTTTGAGCAGGCGGACAGCGGGACTTCGCGGAAATTCGGGGGCACAGGGCTTGGGCTCGCGATTTCCAAAAGCATCGTGGAACTAATGGAAGGCAAAATCTGGATTGAATCAGAACCAGGCAAGGGTTCCGCTTTCTGTTTTACCATAAAAGCCCTAAAGGCTGATGAAAGCAGCGCTGATATACCGGAAGAAAGCGAAAGTGAAGAGCAGTCTGAAAAAGTAAATTTTTCAGGCCATACAATTCTTCTGGCCGAGGACGTAGAAATAAACCGCGAGATTGTCATTACGATTCTTGAACCATCGGCACTGAATATTGTCTGCGCGGAAAACGGCAGGCAGGCGGCAGAAAAATTCGCCGCCTCCCCTACTCAATACGATTTGATCTTAATGGATGTCCAAATGCCTGAAATGGACGGCTACGAAGCGACAAGAAAAATCCGTGAAATTGAGCGGGAAACCGCCCGCAAACCTGTCCCCATAGTGGCAATGACCGCAAACGTATTTAATGAAGACATTGAAAAATGCCTTTCAGCCGGCATGAATGATCATTTGGGAAAACCGCTGGACATGAATGAATTATTGAAAAAACTGAGAAAGTATTTGCAGTAAAACAACAAAAATTAAACTCGTTGAAGGTAGGGGCGAGCGCCGCAGCCAAAACGCGTGTTGAACCCGGCTTGGAAGCCGCCTGACCAGTTTGCATTTTGGACAATTAATAAAACAAGGGTCAGTGGTCAGGCTTCTGTTCCACTTTAGGGCAAGCCTTTTTTCCCTCGTCTTCCCAGCCGGAGAATTCCACATGTTTTGGCTGCGGCGCTCGCCCCTACCTTCAGGTGTTTATTCAGTTGAAAGCGCGACAAAGGCATAGCCTGTTTTCGTTTTGGGTTGTTTAACAAAAATTTTCCGTTATTACTTCGCTAAATCGCTTCTCTAAATCTTCCTTAATTGTGTCCTTTAAACCCTGCAAAATATTTGCGGGAATATTTACAGGGTATAACTTATCGGCCTCAGTTTTTGGAAAAAGCAATTGATAGACTTCAATATTAAGGGCACGAGCAAGTTTTACGATGGTTTTATCACTCACCCATGTCCGGCAGCCTTCTATGTCGTTTATAGTCTGATCTGAGACTCCAATGATCTCCGCCAGTTTTTCCTGCGTAAAACCCATTTTTGCCCGGTAATGCTTAATATTAGCGGACATTATCTTACGTAATTTAGCCTCATCATCAGTCATAAGCCAGCTAAATTAGATTTTCAGCGTGAAAAAGCTGCTTGACAACTAATTCTCACCTATACTACACTAGGTAATAGTTATATACCATTGTTAATATTAAGGGGCTACCTACTGATACCAATACTTACATACTATTGGTTATAAAAGGAGTGCATCATGGCACACAAGCGTTTTTTAAAACCGGCTTTCACCTTCTTGGCCCTGGCCCTCATTATTACCCTGATTTTGTTGGCCTGTCAAAACCCTGCCGACCCGGAACTGACAGCAGGGTCCCTCTCTGAAAAGTATACCGGCGTCAAGGACAACAAAACCTGCGAGCTTACAATTACCCAGAGCGCTGCCAATACCCAGGCAAAAACAAAACTCTTTTCTCGTTCCGCCTTTACTCCGGCAGAGGGAGACTCGTACGTCCTTAAAATCACCGAAAACGGTGCGGCGCAAACATCCAGCGGAACCGTAAAAGCCTTTTCCGGCAACAAATTCACCCTCGCGCCCACAATTAACTTGTCGGTGTCCTTTGAAGTTACAATCAACAACATTGGGATCACAAACATCAGCGGAACCATCACCCTCCAGAGCGGCGCCACCATACCCGGGCCGGGTGAAATAACGCCCACCGGCGGCAATCCCGGCGCTGGTAACACCAGCGTCCCAGGTGGTAACACCAGCGTCCCAGGTGGTAACACTAGCGTCCCAGGTGGTAACACTAGCGTCCCAGGTGGTAACACTAGCGTCCCAGGTAATACAAGCGTGCCTGGCGGCGGCAATATACCCTTCAGCGGAGACTTTTATTACAAAGATGTTACAGGCGGTGTGGAGATTACAAGATATATAGGGACCGCCAAAGATATAACTATTCCCGCCCAGATAAACGGGAAACCTGTTGTTTCCGTCGGGGATTATGCGTTTAGAGATAACCAACTGACCAGCGTAACCATCCCCAACAGCGTGACCACCATCGGGTCAGAGGCGTTTAATAATAACCAACTGACCAGCGTTACCATCCCCAACAGCGTGATCTCCATCGGGAAATTTGCGTTTAATCAAAACCAACTGACCAGCGTAACTATCCCCAACAGTGTGACCACAATCGAGATGTTTGCGTTTTGCCAAAACAAACTGACCAGCGTAACCATCCCCAACAGCGTGACCACCATCGGGAATTTAGCGTTTTCCTATAACCAACTGACCAGCTTTACCATCTCCAACAGCGTGACCTCCATCGGGCAAAATGCGTTTAGTCAAAACCAACTGACCAGCGTTACCATCCCCAACAGCGTGACCACCATCGGGAATTTAGCGTTTTCCTATAACCAACTGACCAGCGTTACCATCTCCAACAGCGTGACCATCATCGGGGATGGTACATTTCAATCTAACCAACTGACCAGTGTAACCATCCCCAACAGCGTGACCACCATCGGGGGTGCTGCGTTTTTTTCTAACCAACTGACCAGCGTAACCATCCCCAACAGCGTGACCACCATCGGGAGTGCTGCGTTTGCTTCTAACCAACTGACCAGCGTAACCTTTGAGGGGTCTAATGTCTCTTTCGACGGCGGCGACTACAGCACCTTCGGCGGTGATTTAGACACCAAATATAAAGCCGGGGGCGCAGGGACGTATAAACGGGAAAACACCTATCCCTATGCTTGGACAAAACAATAAGCAACATGCGGATGCACGGGGTCGTCATTTTGACCCCAGTATACGAAGGTATATTTTGCTTACAAAGAGTATTCTATTGGGTAGTGGATAGAGTTTCTGTTCACTACCCACTAACTACTAATAATTAACCAAACTTGCTGTCTATCTTTTCGGGGGAGGTCCAATTTTATCGCACAAAGGACACCAAGGCACTAAGGACTATAATTGATTCGTGGCGAGGGTTTCATACCTTCTGCACGCTTTTGCGTACGAGCCTATGGGCTAAACTTGACCCACAGATCGCAGATTTGCAGACATGGCAGGAGTGTGGTAGACCAATACCTTATGAGAACGATGAGATCGGGATCACCGTTTTTGAAAATGTCTTCAAGATATGCGGCTACCTTGATTCTCGCTATTATGTGGGTTATAACATATAGAAATTATGGGCGCGAACACTAAATACAAGGACAGCGTTTTCTCTTTGCTTTTCAGCGATCCGGACTTGTTAAGGGAGCTTTACTGCGCTCTGGAAGGCGTAACCTTGCCCCCCGACATACCGGTTACCATTAATACCTTGCGGGACGCGCTTTTCATGGGCAGGATAAACGACATTTCTTTCGAGATCGGTGGAAAACTGGTAATCCTAATAGAACACCAGTCAACAATCAACCCGAATATGGCCTTAAGGCTTTTGTTGTACATTGCAAGGGTGTACGAGAAACTCATTGGGGACAAAAAAATCTATACTTCAAACCTAATCCCCATTCCAAGGCCGGAATTTTTTGTGCTATACAACGGAATATCGCCATATCCCGATGAGAAAACACTGAAACTTTCCGAGGTTTTTGAATCTGTAGTTTCCCTTGGCATACCGGAGAAGGGAAAACCCTCTCTTGAGCTTATTGTGAAGGTAATAAACATAAATCAGGGAAGGAACGAGAACATAGTCAAGAAATGTAAAACGCTGAATGGCTATTGCGCTTTCATAGGAAAGGTCAGAGAATATGAGAAGGAAGGCTCTAGCAAAGAAGAAGCGATGAAGAAGGCAGTAATATACTGCCGTGATCATGATATTTTGAAAGAGTTTCTGAAAAAAAACTCTTCTGAGGTGATAAATATGTTGCTTACCGAATGGAATTTTGATGACGCGAAACAAGTCTGGTTTGAAGAAGGCATGGAAAAAAGCAAAGAAGAAATTGCCCGAAACGCCCTTGCGGAAGGCGCTTCCATTGAATTTATCCAGAAAATCACCGGCCTTGATATTGATACAATAAAAAGTCTTCAGGCCGCGCCATAACGGTTTAGGGGCAACCGTGTTCTTGCTATGAAAAAATACATGACACAGGAAACCCCCAAGGTAAATTTTTTGCGGCCTGGTATGTTTGCCCGTCAGCGGCTTTTGTTAGAAAGCCTTGATACAGTA
>JGI20170J14366_1000094_pt1 | contig 29047 bp, 21 predicted proteins | sample TergutNc150P3_FD_14366 | JGI IMG/M metagenome (IMG submission 14366) | reverse complement strand
TTTATGGTGTTATTATATAGTTTCCAGTCTTTTAAAGCTATGCTTTTTGTGTCTATTTCTTTGTATTGTATAAGTTTAGCACATTCTTAAGGAGCAACTATATAACGGCCTATTTCCCAGTACATAAGCGTAACTTCACGATTAGCATACATTCCGGCGCGGTTTTTTCGTTTTTCTATTATCTTGGAAACATAGGTAAAAAGCGAATTTTCATCAATTTGCGAGGTGTTCAGTGAAAGAGCTTTCTTTTTTTTAGTGATTTTCGCCATTATTGATCTCCCTCCAAATAATACTTCATACTGTACTTTATATCGTAATAGCATTATCCAAAAACATATTTAATCTCTTCTGATAGTTTTACATATATTTCTTCTCTTTCTGATTTGTTCATTTTTGATAGTGGATTTTTTGGATCTGTCCCCGCTGCCGCTTGAAATTTCTCAATAACTGTATTCTGCCAATTACAAGGTCTTATAGGTAGCCAGAATAATTTTGCCCCTTCATTATTTGCTGCCTCAATCAAGTTAGGTAATTCTTCATAATGAATAAAATCTGATGCCAAAAAATCCTGGGATACTAGTAAAAAAGCTATTTTTGATTTCTTTAAATGCTTTTTTATTATAGCCTTTGAGTTTGCTCCGCTTGAAATCATTCTATCATACCAATATTCAATGCTATAATCCCTAGCTAAAACATCAAGAACTGGTTTCAATTCTTCTATTATTCCTTCATCCTTATGAGAATAACTTATAAATATTTCATCTCGCACCATTTTATTATCTCCTGATAAATTTGAATTCAAATATCCTTGGTCTGTTATTATTTTTAACAACGAGTTATTTGTCATTCTATTTTTCGGATCAAAATGCTCTGCTACTATCGCTTTTGTTGCTTCCCAAATTGAATCTGCATAACGATTAAGCAAAGCCAAAATTTCACTTAAGCTATTATCTATATTATCTTTTTGCCAGAACATAACAATTTCGTGTACTTCTGTTGGATATTTTTTTAATAAATCATAAGTATTATACCCTTTAATATCATTAGCAAATTTTAATAAATTAAATAAAATATTATTAAGTCCATTAGTGCTAATATTAGTAATAAAATCCGTTTCATAATGACAATCCTCATCTTCTAAACCAATTGCATACATAGCTAATCTTCTATCAATACATTGAGAGCAAACTCCACAATGTGGCGTAATTTTAGGTTTATTTCTTGTTGAACTACATGATATTGAACTTGAAATAAATTGTTTTGTATTGTATTTGCGAAATATTTCAATAATATCTGATTTTATTAATTTTCTATACGGCGTAATTATTTCAAAATTCGGGTTAATCAGCCTAAAAAATTTCTCAAGTAAATGTAATGTCTTTGGATGAGTTGTACGGCTTGCTCTGCCATTAATAACATCCGCTTGTAGTGGAAGATTCATACTTGTAATACCATTTTCATAAACAAATAATTCATTTTTTTGAAGTCTGTTGCAAATTGCAAATGCAATTGAAGAAAATAAAAACATTCTCGTTCTTTGAGTTTCATCTTTCGTTTTTATTTTTTTTATATGACATTCAAATCCATATTTTAGTATTCTATCCTTATAGATTTGTTTGAGCTTATTAACAAGTTTATCTTGTATACCTTTCGAATTTGAACTAGCTCTGTGACTAATTAAGCAAATTTTACGTGTTGGATTTTCGTTAAGTCGTTCAATAGCACCTGCCAATGAATCAAGACCACCAGAAAATAACATTATATCTGCATCGGTTGCTGTAGCTATTTCACTTTCAACTTCATTAAAAAGTGATGGCTGTAGATCTTTTGCGGGAAGAGCATTAATATCAGCTTTTATAAAATTGAATTCATATTTTCTATCACCTGTCATAAAAACAAGAGCATCATTTAGTGTTTTTTTTGTATTCGCTAAATTCCAAAAATCAACTTCAATTACCGGCAATGAAATATTAAATATTCGCGGCCAACTATCATTATTAATACTATAACGATTACTACGTCGTGACATTCTATCTACACAAAAAATATAAGAGGCTATTTGAATCAAATCGATTATTTTTGGTGGAATATTTTCAGGTTGTTTTACAAATTTGTCATATCCAAAATAAACATTCGGGTCATTTCCATTAAGATTTTGAGTAAATAAATTTATCCCTTTTGAATCGCATTTTTCAGTTTTACATAATTCTCCACAATAAATATTAACTACTTTAGAGGCCGAAGAAATCATTGTTCATCAGCCTCCCGTCTAAATTCTTCTCTCATTTTATGGAAAGAGTAATCAATAAATGATTTCAGTTCTTCATTTGTTGGTAAAGCTGACATTGAATGTCGATTAAACCATCCAGCAGAAAATGATTGCATCAATTTTGATATTTCAAGTGCGTGGTTAGAGATTGCAGCAGTTTGTTTTGATAAGGTTTCACTAAATGTATTTAGTAGTCCAAAATCATTTATTGATCTCGCTGCTTCACGTTCTATAAAGTAACGGAGTTGTCTATCAGTAAATTCGGCAACAAAAGAACGTGCCATTTCACAAAACGCCGAGCCAGTACCAGCGGAATGCCATATATCTTCTACTTCGCCAGATAACAACAATTGACGGCTTTCATGATTTTCTTGAAAAGATATTATAGCTTGCATAGCAGAATCAAGAGCCATTTTATTCATTTCTAGTGATCCAGTGTCTGTGGTAATATATTGTTTAGCACTTGATAATAATGAAAATAATGTCATTTTATCGCCAATTGAAATGCCATTTTGATCTAGAAACTTTAACTGTTCTGTTTGATTAGCTGAATAAGAAAGAATTACTAAAAATTTTATAGATTTGATAATAGAATCATCATTTGATAATTTTTTAAAATTGTTTTGAATAGCTGATAAGGTTAAATCTGCAATTTGTCTGACAGATACGGGGTCTCCACCATATATAGATAATTGATCCACTATATTATTCCATTGTTTACTATGCGGTAAAAAACCTATTCGCATATGCCCCATTCTATTTATTCCTCCCTCTCCAACTCACTCCTCATTCTGTACTTATAGTTTGACTTTTGTTGTTTTCTCAAAATTTCATGGGCGCGGGAATTAATGTACTCAACCCTCTCCTGAACAGACATTTTTTGAGTGGCCCTACAAATTTTATCCCTTATTTCGTCAATCTCAGTTTCAATATCAATAGACTTTGTCATTTTAAATTACCTCCTTAGGCTGTGTAATGATAACTGGTAAATATCCTTCACTGTGGTTGATAGCCGGAACCATTGTTTTTGTCCCTATAAAAGCAGCAGTTTTGCAGGCTGAAAGCCGAAAAACTGCAAGACTTGCGAGGGAACCAACAGGGTTCCCAAACAAGTTCAATATGCTTGAAATTATATGATAAAATTATCCCCATGTCATGGATAATTACAATATGTTGTACGTTTATGCTAGTTTTGGCATCATCTGGATAATTTTACCATCAAGAACTTTTCCGTTAGCTTTTTTATTGCGTTTCACGCCATCTGCTCCCCATGTTCCCCACTGTTTAAAAAAGAAAGCAATATTATGTTCAACAGCTTGTTTCTTTATAGAACGAACCCACTCTAGTTTCATTTGACGTGCTTGAACTCCACTTTCTCCACCGACAATTATCCAGTCAATGCCAGATAAATCAATAATACCCAAGTCTTCAACAAGCGGTTCACATGACAAAAAATGAATTGAAGTATCTAATTTACGAAGTGAATTAATACGGTGTTTCTCAGAAGCGGTTTCAACTGTTACTCCAAGCCATACATTTTCAGGAATAGCAGAATTAGAAAAATATTCTACCATTCTTTTATCACGTTTTGTTAGGATTTGATAACGGTGCTGTTTCGTCTGTCGAATTGTATCCATAACTTTATCTACAAAGCTGAATGGTACCTTCTCATGAAAAAGGTCTGCCATTGAACAAACAAAAACTGTATGCGGCAACTTCCATTTTAATGGTTCGTTAAGTACATCATTGTGTAAAGTTACCTCGAATCCATTTGCATACTTTGATATACCCATTGCTTGAAGCCTACGGGACATAATTTCTGCATAGCAATGAGCACATCCTGTTGAGATTTTTGTACAACCGGTAACAGGATTCCATGTCTTATCTGTCCATTCAATTTTTGTTGTTCTCATGGTGTACCTCTAAAAGTTATTCTCATTTCATCTGAAAAAGTATCTTTACGCGGTGGTTTATTAGTTTTAGGGTTTCTCGCTAAAATTATTCCATTATCAAAAAGAACTCTTAGAACATCTTTATAATTTTTTTTGATATATGGTTTATCAACGCTATGTTCTTCATAAAGCTTTAAAAAATCGATAGTTTGTCCTGCGTATCTTTGTAATAACATATCTTGTAAATCATCAAGAGGGCGCGACAACATATCGAACAACGAACCTTGTTTAAAATCCATATCACGAGGATTATATTCAAACGATGCAACGTTACCAGTAACATCGGAACTTTCTTTATGCATTATATTCTTCATTATTTCATAACCAAGGAAATTTTTACTAATAAAAATTAAATGATGGCTTGTTCTTTTTCCATCCTCATTCTTGAATCTGAAAGGTAGAACAAAACGACTTCCATTGTTTTTTAAAGTATTACATAATTCTTCTACCAATAACATTTCACGTTCTTTAGGTGATTCTGTCTTTTCAATCTTGTCTCGTAAATCATTCAATCCATTTTCACCAAATATTGAAATCATATGTTGTTTTATAACATCATTATTTATTCCCATATTTATTCTGTTATAGTTAAAGAAAAAAACACAATCGCAACCCCAATCCTTAATTATTGATGAAACAAGATTAAGTGAGAGCCCTTTATAACCCCAAGGATCAACAAAAAAGAAAGTAGGCACTAAATGTGACTGAGCAAAAATATCTGCAATTTCATCTCCAATCTCATCATTGTAAAAAACTGGTGAATATTTTAGTTTATCAATATCTTTTAATTCGGCAATTTCTTTCTTCAAACTTTCAACATTTGCTTTATCTTTATCATTAAAATATGTTATCATTCGACTGCTCAAATCTGGATTGCTTATAATTGTTTCAAGGACTAACAAGGGCGTAGATTTACTTTGATCATCATATCTTCCAGGTCCCGCAAATAAGTCAATATAGGCCATTTTTTGATCTCGATACGGTTGTTTTTTTATTGTAGCAAGAATTACATTTGCCCAAGCTGAAAAATATTTTGATACAATTCGTGATTTAATCAAAGATTGTTCACGCTGTTCTTGGAAAAACTCATTAATCATTTTTATTCCTCCCCCTCCAACTCACTCCCCATTCTATACTTTATATCATAATTGATAATAAAGTCCAATTCTTCATCAGTAAAACCATAGTGTTTCGCAAGAACTTTGTCGATTTCATCAATGATAGATTTAGACTTTGATATTTTATACTCATATAAATCATTTTCTATGCGTTTGTCATATCTTATTATTCTATTTAATTTATAAGATTCAACTAAACGATCATGACATGAAATAAGTTGCTGTTTTAATTCACCTATTGATTGTGATGAAACATTGAATTTCTGTATATGCCATTTACCGAAATGCCAACAATCAGAGATAAGAGTATAAAACCAGTAAAACAGATTACTATTTAATATAACAGTCATGAGTTTTAATTCGTCCATGGAATTAAAGAATAGCTGCTTAAATGATTTTACAGGTGTTAAATATGGTACAAAGCTGAATGGAAATATCCAATAGGTCTCTCCATAATCTTTTATATACATTACATGTTTGCTTTTATCTGTAAATTTATTTTCCGCATTTTGATTGCCTTTTGAAACTTTTTCTAATAAAATCATTTCAATATCAGACCCCATTTTTGGAATTATGCTATCAATCGAAATTTTTGATGAAATCTGCCATATAATATTTTGGAATAAGTAGGCTATCTCTTTTTTGTTTCTTAAGTAATTCGTGGTATGTATGATTAGTTTATTTTCCTTAATTTTTCTTCCGAGAAAAATTGATATTCTTTGGGAAACATCTACAAATAGTGATATTGGTCTAATCGCATGATTACTAATCCATTGAATACTATATTGAGAATTTAGATAAATACGCAACTTTTCATAATCACGTATAGAAGTTAAACTCATTGGAACTATTAACCCTAAATTGCATTTATTATGTGATAAAACCGATATTCTCTCCATAACAAACGCATACAAATTCCCACAACTTTCTGTTTCATACCCTTTTACTTGGTAATCATTCCTAACCTTGCTATACTCCACATACGGCGGATTCCCAATAACCACATCAAAGCCGCCTTTGCTTATTATCCCGTAAAATTCAGCAAACCAGTGAAAAGGCTGGTGGCTTTCCTTCCAAGCCTGATAAGCGGCTTCTTTTTCTTTTTTATCTTTCCATTGCGTCTTTGTTCCAAGTCCGTAAGTGTCGGCAAGATAGCGGTTTAATTTTTCATCAAGCTCTTTTAGTTCCACCATTAGGGTTTTCTTGATTTCTTTGTATTTTTCGCTGTTACTGCCAATTTGAATCTGTACTTTTTGAAAATGATCAAACGATTTTCCAACGGATTCGCATTTTGATTTCAGTTCGTCTAATTTCTCCCTGTAAATTAAATCGCCCTCCGTACTTTTAACTACTTCCTCAAGCTGTTGTTCGGTGGCAAAGCCGACAAGAGTATTACCGGAACGGATGTTAAAATCAATATCGGGAAGAGGCTCAAGGCCGTAGTTTTTCTTCCGGCGTGATGGGTCAACCTCGGCAACAAGCTTCAAAAAAAGACGCAATTTGGCGATTTCTACCGCCTCTTTCATTAAATCTACGCCATACAGGTTATTCAGAATTATTGTTTTATAGATATAATAACTTAGATTGGGATGTTCTCCCGAATGTATTGGCTCTAACCGCTGCTTAAAATCGGTATTGCCTTTTGGATTATCCTTATACCATTCTTCCATACGCTGTATGCACACTTCATACAATAGCTCAAGTATATTAAGAGCGGCAAAAAGGAATGCGCCGGAACCGCAAGTCGGATCAAGTATCGTTATTTCGCATAATGCTTTATAGAAATTCCTTACAAACTTTGCATCCTGAGTCTGTTCAAGATAATCCTGTACTAATTTGCGAATGTTCAAATTAAAAGTAATAAGGTCGTTTATTTCCTGTATTTTGCCCTTTGCTATTTTCTCCCATAAATCAAAGTACCGCTGAAGGCGGCTTATCGTCTCGCGCCATATTTCTGTAGGCAACCCAACATCATCCGGCGTAACAGTGTTCCAGTCTTTTCGTCTTTCAAGCAGGTTTGGCTTTTGAGTGTCAATTCCAATTTTGATATTTTCAGGGATATTAACATCATCCAGCGAGGCTAAACCTTCGCCGCCTTTCTTTACCGAATCATAAATGTATTCATCGCCTGAATCCTGCAAGTACTGCCAAAAACCGCCGCCGCTCTCAAATGGCGCGGGGTGCCATGATTTTACCTTGTCCAGCAGAAATGGGATAATCGTGTTTTTACCGATATAGTCGGTAATATCTTCTTTTGTGTAATACGCCCCCATTTCTTTTTGATTGATATACTTTTCAAAAATGTAACCAATTACGTCTGGGTTAATGTCTTTGCCGCTTGCAGTTACCCTGGTATCCAAATGCCAATTCCATTCGTCAAAAAAGGCAAATACGCGCTCAAACGCTTCGTCTTTAATCGCAATTTTCGCGAAAGCGCTTTCAAGCTCGTGTATATCAAACAACCCGCCGTTCAAATAAGGAATAACGCCAAATGGTACGGGCGAAGCGCTTTTTTTGCGCTTGTCTTCCGGCCTGCCCAGTTCATTGTGAAACAATTCCAGCAGAAACGAACGGTAAAAACCGTAGAAATTGTTTTTTCCTGTATGCTTTTTACATTCCGTCAGTTTTTCCGGCAGATAGTTTATGTTATTGTCAAGAAAACCTTTCTTTTGGATAAAATAACAAAACATCAGTCGGTTTAACATTAACGATGCATACCATTGCTTTTTGTTGTTTTCGGTATCAGGTATCGCGTCTTCTATCCCCTTTATAAACCCCAAAAAAGCCTTATGCTGTTTGCTGAATTCAGCGTAGAAAGTTTTTATAACTTTTTCACTGTTGGCGGTTAATGTATTAACCCGCTCTTTTACGTCGGCAAGGGTAATTATATCTTCCTCGTCCAGCGTAAAGACTATGTTCCGCAATTTCTGGAACAATCCTTCAACGTCCTGCCCTTTATGCCATGAAAAAGTAATTAATTTTTTGAATTTGCCGTCTTCATATAATGGTAACTGCCAATGTTGCCATGACTTTTCTTTATTGATAAAGATAAGCAAGTGGTCAAGATACAGCGGCTTAATTTTCTTTTCAAACTGCTTTCGTATATTTAAGTTAAGTATTCCGTCTTGTGATGTAATTTGCAGTATGGGAAATTGCTTTTTTTGCGCTATACCAGTCAAAGTATAAATAGTGTTCTCAATCTCTATTTTGTTATCGTAATTAAAATTATCCCATCCATTCATCCTGAATAATTCAGAGAATTCAAAATTGTTGATATATTTATTAAATTGCTCTTTGGTCATATCAGCCCCATAGAACAAATAATTCGCGGTTCTTTGATAATTCGCTCTTTATCATCCTTGATGCTTAAAGCGCCTTGTTCCCGCAATCCAGTTACCAATTCGATTAACTGCTCGTCATTAATGCCCGACTTTAATTCACGGTTAATTACTTCCTTGGCATAATCCAATAAAGGATAATTATATAAATCCTCATGAACGCGCTTTATTTCGTCCGTATCAAAGAGAGAATTTTTATTGCGTTGAAGCCATCCGTCAATTCGCATATAAGCGCGGTAACGCGCCCCGGAAGTTTTACCCAGCTGTCCGCCAAGTTTTGTTTGCGTGTCATGTATGAACAATATCGCTTTTGTAACAAGATCATGGTGCTTTTCCGAACGGTTAAGGGCAGGCTCATCAATAGCGCATTTTACCTCTTTAAGAATTTCAAACTGCGATTGTGTTACAATTTCGCCTTTATCATCTACCCATGTTAAACAATCGTTATCGTCAACGGTTTTAGCGTATATTATCGCGCCGCTTTCTCCTTTTTTGGCGGCATACACGACATCCGGCATAGCGGGGATTCTTGTTTTCAGTTCCGGGTAAGAATCTACGCCGTTCTTCCAGAGCTGGTAGCAATAAGAAGCAAGGTCAACTTCAATATCGTCTTCATCGTCAAAGACTCCGGCTTTTTCGTTGTATAGATCTCTTAAATTTACCGGATCGCCGTCAAAGAACACTTCGTCAGAACCGACTGTTTCGGCATTTTCCCTGATGCGTCTTTGCAACCGTCCCCGAAGGTCAAGTATTGTCTCCAGTCCTTCTTCCGGCAAAAACGAATAGCACCATATTTTGTCATGTTTCTGCCCAATGCGGTCAACGCGTCCTGCCCGTTGGATTAACCTGATAATAGCCCAGGGCAAATCATAGTTCACTACGATATGGCAATCCTGTAGATTCTGGCCTTCGCTTAATACATCGGTGGATACCAATACACGAATGTCTTTGTACTCTTTTTTGCCCAGACGTTCCTTGTTGCTTTCCGGGCTAAAACGGTATGCTAAATCAGTCGGGTCCTCGCAAGAACCTGTGGCACATTCTACAGCGGTAAGCCCGCGTTTTTTGAGCATATTTGACAAGTAGTGCGCGGTGTCGGCATATTGGCTGAATATGACCACTTTTTCCTTTGGGTATTTTTTGGTAAGCAGTTCATATAAAGCGCCAAGCTGCCTGTCCTTCGCCTGATCCCATGTCTTGCCCAATTCCATTATCTTCAAAAGCTGCGCGGTATCCGTTTCCAGATCATCTTTAAGTTTTTTATTAAAGAGTTCGCTCCGTATCCATTCATACTTTTGCCTTGTATTTGAAAGCGTTTGGTAATATTTTTGCGCGAGTTTACGGTATTCGCACGTTTCAAAAACAAACTGTTCTATCCCTGAATCAGCATCGGTGTCCTCATCGCCGTAAAGTATTTCGTTAATAATATCACCTTCCTGTTTTCCGACAGGAAACTCCAGTCCTTCATCAATGGCATAAATGAATAAATAGTTACGCAAAATGTGGCGGCTTATAGAAAGCAGAAATGAATAACCGGAGCTTTCAAGACGTTTGAACAAATTGGTACGCGCAAACCCCCGCAATTGTCTGCCCGCTTTGGCAAGGTTGTTTTTTATTTTTACTTCTTCCGGCTTTATGCTTTTCTGGTTTGTCTTGTTTTCATACATTTCCAACCCAAGCCCGTAGCGGGGCAAAAGCAGTTCATTGATTATACTTACCACTTCGGCTGAATAGAGCCTTGCGTATTGGTCGGCATTGTCATTCTTATTGAATGAATACTCCACTTTTGCGGGTATGCGGTCAGGAAAAAAACTTTTTTCCCTAACACCGTCTTCGTTAGGCGCAAACTCAATGTAGCTTCTACCGATGGTTTCATCCTTTTTGGAATGGTTCGCTTTGATAAAACTGCGGGTTCGGCGAACTAAAAATAACCGCATCAATTCCGCCCAATCGTCCGAGTACCCGCTTTTTTCAAAAGCCGCAAGGCTTGTTTCTTTTACCTGATGCATTGCTTCAAATTGCACCTTGCCGCCAATCTCCTTTATATAACGTTCCGGACTAATTCCAAGATTTTGATTTTCGTTCATAAAAAGCCGTAGTTGGCTTGAAAGGTCAAGGTAACTTTTATTGTACGGCGTTGCGGTAAGCATTATTACTTTTGAATCATTGAGCGCCAAATATTCGGCTATTGCATGGTAACGCCGCCCTTCACGGTTTCGCAAATTATGGCTTTCGTCGATAATAACAAGGCGGTAACGGCGTTCATTTTTTAGTTTATTTTGAATCTCGCCAAGAGACATTATTTTTGCTCGAAGTTGGTACTTATGGACATAACCTTCCCACATTTCTGTCAAATTGGGCGGGCAGATAATAAGCGTTTCCAGAAGAAAATCGTCCTCAAACATTTTGGCAAGGGCTGTTGCGGTGATGGTTTTTCCCAATCCTACTACGTCGCCGATGATAACGCCGCCGCGCTTGTGCAAGTGATGAGCGGCAACTTGAACGGCGTTTTGCTGGAAGGGCAACAATATGTTTTTAAAAACCTTTGGTACAGAAAATTCGGCAATACCGGAACGGGCTTCCTGCGACAGATGATAGACCATCTTCATATAGACATAGTATGGCTTCAACGGCGTTTCTGATGCCCAGCTTTGGTCTATAATATCAGCGAGCTCAAGGGTTATATCTATGCTCCAATGGTCATCCCATCGCTCCTGAAACCATTCTTCAAGTTGTTTTGCCGGAGTCGAATCAGTAACATCCACATTCAATTCGCCTTGCTTTGAAAGCCCAGAGAACGTAAGGTTACTGCTCCCTAAATACCCAATTATGGGGACATTATAGTCTTCCCGGTAGACAAGGTATAACTTCGCATGAAGGTTAAATGCCAAGTGAAGTTTTACTTTGACTTTTCCTTCCCGTAATTGGCGGGACAGCTTTTTGAGCGTTGCCTCGTCTTTGTTTGTTGGCAGCCCTATTGTCAACTGCCTGCGAAATTCTGCCGCCTTAGCTTTCTTTATTTCGTTTACAGCGGCAAGGTCTATCTGTGTTTGATGCAGTGAGAAATATTCTTCCAGTTCATCTTGCGGGGTTTTTTGCATACCAATAAGGACACGAGCCTTATAGATATTGTCATCTTCATATTTTTCATCAAGCTGGCTTCCAGCCAACTGTTCAACACTGTCTATGAGAAGGCTCCAGCCCCTTAGATTAAAGTACCCAATGCAAAAATCAGCCCGTTTTGCCCCATTGAGTGTCTTTTTAAGAGCAGTAGCAAAGTTATCATCTCTAATATTATCGAAAATATGCGGCAAAAACGTCTCCCAAAGTTTTTACTACCTAGCTCAAATCATAAACCTGCCCATACTTCACAATATCCACGTTTGGAAAACCCGCGTCTTCAAGGTGCTTTTTAAAAACAGCCTGGCTTTTGGGTTCGCCGTGAACCATGAAGATCTTTTTCAGGCGGGAAGTGTCCAGTGATTTAAGCCATTTTATAGCTTCGCCGTAATCTGCGTGGGCGCTGAAAGCGTTGATCTTCTGAACGGCGGCGCGGCGTTTCAGCAACATACCGTGAATCCTTACCTCATCGGCTTTTTCAAGAATACGGCGTCCCAGGGTGTTTTCGGCCATGAACCCTACGATAAGGACGGTGGTGTTAGGATTTTCGATGTTATGGGCCAGGTGGTGCTGAATTCTGCCTGCTTCGCACATCCCGTCCGCAGAAATAATAATAAGCGGCCCCGAGCGGTCGTTTAAAGCCTTGGACTCAAGAACGCTGGAGGTAAACTGAAGTGAATTAAAACCAAAGGGGTTTTTGTGGTGCTTTATGAATGCTTCCTTGATCTCCTCGCCGTAACATTCAGGATGAACCTGGAAAATCGTAGTCGCGTTAGTCGCCATTGGTGAATCAACAAAGATGGGGATTTCCGGAATGATCCCTTCATCTGTAAGTAGATGGAAGTAATACACCAGCTCCTGAGTCCTTTCAATCGCGAAAGACGGAATGAGCAGCTTTCCCTTGGTGCTTACAATGCGCTTTGTAATTTCCGCCAGTTTATTCATCGCGTCATCGGTGTTTTCATGCAGCCTGTCGCCGTAAGTGCTTTCAAGGACGATGTAGTCCGGCGCGGGCGGTTTCGCCGGGTCGCGGATAATGGGCTTCCCCGGCCTTCCAAGATCGCCTGAGGCAAGGATATTCACTTCCTTTCCGTCTCCGCCTTTGACCGTCAGATAAGCCATCGCCGAACCCAGAATGTGGCCGGCGTCAAAAAATTCGAGCTTGAGATTGCTGTCAATGAAAACCGGTCTGTTATACGAAACCCCCAGCATCTGGCTAGTGGCCTGGATTGCGTCTTTTTCTTCGTAAAGCGGCGTCCAGGTAAACTTCTCTCCTTTTTTTTCGGCCTGAGCGCGCAGATACTCAGCGTCACGCGCCTGGATATTTGCCGAATCCATCATAATCAGGCTGGCAAGGTCGCGGCTTGCCGGGGTCGCATATATGTTTCCCTTGTAGCCTTTCTTTGTCAGCAGAGGAAAAAGCCCGCAATGATCCAAATGTCCATGCGTTAAAATAGCCGCCTCAATCCTGTCGGCTTCTATCCCGAAATCCCGGTTTTTCCGGTCAGACTCCGCGCGGCTCCCCTGAAAGGACCCGCAGTCAATCAGGTAAGACTTTCCGTCAATCTCCAACAAGTGTTTTGAGCCGGTAACTTCCTCGGCAGCCCCAAGGGAATAAAATTTAATAGCCATGGGGGTATGATACACTAATAATGGAATAATGTGAACTTCCAATAAAAAGAAACTGTCTAAACGAAAACTGACTATACGTGGGCGTGGGCAGGTCTGGGCATTCTCTTTGCTCCAATTCATTATTGGACGCCTTCGTGCGCAAGCCTTCGGCTTGCTGGACACGAAGGCGGGGGTTTGTCCAACCCCCATTTCCTCGCCTGTCGCAAAAGGTCATGCCCAGCCCAACCCACGCCCACGCATAAACGATTTTATTCAGTTTATTTATTCGGCAACCAAAGGTAGATTTTATCAATAATTAATTTTAAGCATTTGCCTTAAACGTCTGTTGCTAATAAAGTTACAACGCTGTGTACCTTCGGTTCTGGTAGGGATGCCTGGTTGTGGAGGTGTGGGTGAGCGCGGTGGGCAAAACATGTGGAATTCTCCGGCGGAGAAGACGTGTGAGAAAAAGCTTGCCCTTAAAGTGGAACAAATGTCTGACCACTGGTTTTGTTTCAGTAGTTTATTCATTGCCAAAAATATCAGTGGTCGGACGGCTTCATAGCCGGACTCAACACGGTTTTGCCCACCGCACTCACCCATACCTTCGCTTTCCTCGTACCCTTACCTTGGTGGTATAATACCGTTTGTAGCAACTTGACTTAATTATTAGTGCAGTAGATTATTAAAAAAGGTTAGGCATTTACTTGGTCAAACTGGTAAAATATTTAAAACCCTTCATACCTCTTATACTTTTTGCGGTTGCTGTTCTCTTCTTACAGGCCTTTTGCGACCTTAGCCTGCCCAACCTTATGTCCCGGCTTGTGAACATGGTTATTGGTCAAACTAGCTCTGAAAATCAGGGTCTTCCCGGAAATGTTTTTTCTCTGGGTTTCCAAATGCTGGCCATAGCCCTGACCGGAGGCGCGGCGGCGGTGGGAGTAAGTTTTCTTTCAACAAGAATCGCAGCGGGCATCGCCAGAGATTTACGGTTTGAGGTGTTCAAGAAAGTCGAAAGTTTTTCAACCGCTGAATTCGATAAGTTTTCCACGGCTTCCCTCATAACCCGCTGTACCAATGACATTAACCAGGTACAGCAGCTCTTTGTAATGGGAATCCGCATGACCTGCTATGCTCCAATTATGGGGGTCGGCGGAATAATAATGGCTATAAACAAGGCCCCCAGCATGAGCTGGATAATTGTTCTGGCGGTGTTCATCCTGATTTGCCTTGTAACTTTACTTATGTCCATCGTCATGCCAAAATTCAAAATTATCCAAAACCTTGTTGATCACCTTAACAGGATTGCAAGGGAAACTTTGAACGGCCTTATGGTGATACGCGCTTTCAGCGCGCAGGAACACGAAAAGAAAAGATTTGACAGCGTAAATAGGGATTTGGCAAACGCCACGCTTTTTGTAAACCGGGTCATGATCCTCCAAATGCCGGGTATGCAGTTTATTATGAATACCGCGATACTCCTGATAATCTGGACGGGAACCCACAGGATTGCCTCTTCCCTTATGGGCGTTGGGGACATGATGGCCTTTATCCAGTACACCATGCAGATTATTTTTTCCTTCCTTTTCTTTTCGATGATGTTCATGATAATTCCCAGGACTGCGGTTTCAGCGGACAGAATTGTCCAGGTGCTTGAAACAGACATTTCCGTTAAAGATTCAGTACAACCTTTTGTTCTCAATAAAAATGAATCGGCTTCCGGTACAGACCGCGGCTGTAGTGTGGAATTTAAAGACGTGTCTTTCAGTTATACGAATGCCGCGGAAAACGCCCTGGAACATATTAGCTTTACCGCCGAGAAGGGAAAAACCACCGCAATCATAGGCCCGACGGGATCGGGAAAATCCACAATAGCAAATCTCATTTTGCGATTCTACGATGTAACCGGCGGCAGTATAACGGTTGATGGGGTGGACATAAAGGAACTATCACAGAAAGATCTCCGGTCATTGATTAGCTATGTGCCTCAAAAAAGTATGCTTCTTTCCGGGCCGGTTTCCTTTAACCTGCGTTACGGAAAAAAAGAAGCTTCTGACGCCGAGATTCGCGAGGGGGCGAAAATTGCCCAGGCAATGGATTTTATCGAAGAAAGACCTGACGGCTTTGAATCAAATTTGGCGCAAGGAGCAGTTAATGTTTCCGGAGGCCAGAAGCAGCGGCTTTCCATTGCGCGGGCGCTGATACGCGATCCTGAAATACTGATTTTTGATGACAGTTTTTCCGCCCTGGACTTTGCCACTGACGCAAGGCTAAGACAGGCCCTGGAAGAAAACAGGAAAAACATAACAAAGATAATCATTGCCCAGCGGGTAGGAACCATAAGCCAGGCTGATAAAATCATTGTTCTTGAAAACGGCAAAATCACCGGCATGGGTACTCACGCGGAACTGATGGAAACATGCGGGGAGTACCGCGAGATTGCTGAATCGCAGCTTTCCGAGGAAGAAGCTTCATGAGCGACAACCGAAGCGCCAGGATGACGCCCGGCGGCGTTCGTGGGCCGGGGCCTATGGGGGGCGGCGGGCCGGGACGATTCGCGGCCATGGGTTCCAAGCCTAAAAATTTTAAAGGCACAATGAGGCAGCTTGTCTCTTACCTGAAACCTTACCGCACTACAATCATAATTGTCTGGATTCTGGCGCTTGCTTCAACAGTTTTTACAATTGTCGGCCCGCGGATTATTGGATTAATTACCGATGAACTTATAGCGGGAATTTCCAGACAGCTTGCGGGAACCGGCAGCATCGCGTTTAACAGCATTGCTTCGATACTCCTTGGCCTTTTCGGTCTTTACGTAATAAGCGCCTTTTTTTCCTGGCTCCAGGCTTTCATTATGACAAACGTTAGCACCAAGGTAACCTACAATCTAAGGAATGATATAAACCACAAAATCCACCGCCTGCCCTTCAGTTATTTTGACGGTGTTTCCCACGGGGATATTCTTTCCAGGCTTACAAATGATGTAGACACGATAAACCAAACCCTCAATATGAGCCTTACGCAGATCATCACATCGGTAAGCTCTGTAGCGGGAATTCTGTGCATCATGCTTTCGGTAAGCTGGATCCTCACGTTAATTTCCCTTTGTTTTCTCTCCATCTCAATTATCTGCATCACTCTAATTGTGCGGCAATCCCAAAAATTTTTTAAGGATCAACAACGATCCTTGGGAGCTGTGAACGGCCATGTAGAGGAAATGTTTTCGAACCACTTGATAGTAAAAGCTTTTTCGGGGGAAGCCGAGTCGTTAAAGGCGTTTAGTTCCCGCAACAAAGAGCTATATCATGCGGCGTGGAAGGCAAATTTTTTTTCCGGCCTTCTCATGCCGTTGACAAACTTTGTGGGGAACCTGACCTACGTCGCTATTTGCGTCGCCGGCGGGATCTTTACCCTTCGTGGGATGATAACCATTGGCAGTATACAGGCTTTTCTTCAATACATACGCTCGTTTAATCATCCCCTGATGAATATCGCCAATATTTCAAACATACTCCAGCAGACGGCGGCGGCGGCGGAACGTGTATTCGAGTTTCTTGCCGAAACCGAGGAGATTCCCGATCCTGTACCCGCGCAGCCTGTCCCCCGTTCCAACAGCGTTCTGGCTTTTGAACACGTCTATTTCAGTTATGATCCCAAAAAGCCGGTTCCGGTGATTGAGAATTTTAACGCCAGGATTGAAGGAGGCCAAAAAATAGCCATTGTAGGCCCCACCGGCGCGGGAAAGACTACCATCGTAAAACTCCTCATGCGTTTTTACGATGTAAGCGACGGATCAATAACGATAGGGGGAAAAGACATACGCCAATTTTCGCGTAACGATCTTCGCTCTCTCTTTGGCATGGTGCTGCAAGACACCTGGCTTTTCTCAGGAACCATTGCCGAAAACATCCGCTACAGCCGCGCTGATGCTTCCGACGCGGAGGTGGAAGAAGCCGCCAAAGCCGCCCAGGTTGATCATTTTGTGCGCTCTTTTCCGGACGGTTACAACATGGTACTTAATGAGGAAAGCGACAATATTTCTGTGGGCCAGAAACAGCTTCTTACCATTGCGAGGGTCATTCTGGCAAATCCTGAAATGCTCATACTTGACGAAGCCACAAGCAGTGTGGACACCCGCACGGAGCGGCTAATTCAGAAAGCAATGGATCATTTAATGCAGGGACGAACCAGTTTTATTATTGCCCACAGGCTTTCTACCATTCGCAACGCCGATCTTATTCTGGTGATAAAAAACGGAGAGATAGTAGAACAGGGAAACCACCGCGAGCTTATCGACCGCAGGGGTTTTTACGCAGAGCTTTACAACAGCCAGTTTGCGGGTAAAAATATATAAATTATGAATAATAACGAAGCGTTCCAAAAACTATATGAAATCGTTGTCCGCCTGCGCGGCCCCGGCGGCTGTCCCTGGGATATAGAGCAAACGCCGCTTACGCTTCGCAGCGACCTAATCGAAGAAACCTACGAATGTGTCGAAGCAATAGATGAACAGAATCCGCCCCATGTAAAAGAGGAGTTAGGCGATCTTTTTCTTCTTGTTACCATGCTTTCATACATGCACGAACAGGAAGGGCATTTCACTGTTACCGAGGTGCTGCAAGGGCTTTCAGAAAAACTTATCCGCCGTCATCCCCATGTTTTTGAACATATCGATGGGGCAGATCCCTCTTTAACTTCAGAAGAGGTTTTGAAGAACTGGGCAAAAATCAAAGTTGAGCAGGAAGGCCGCAAACCCAAGGACTCACTTTTGGATGAAGTCTCCCGCGGCCTACCCCCATTGGACAGGGCCTGGAAGCTGCAAAAAAAAGCCGCAAAAGTTGGCTTTGACTGGCCCGACGTGTCAGGCGTAATTGCCAAGATAAAAGAGGAGTTACAGGAAACCGAAGCGGCAATGGTCAATGCGGTTCCTGCTGTAACCGACAATACTGCACTAGAAGAGGAATTGGGCGACCTGCTTTTTTCGGTGGTAAACCTTTGCCGCTTTTTAAGCATTGAGCCGTCGGTAGCCCTTCAGCGGACAAACATCAAGTTTACCGAGCGCTTTAAACATGTAGAAAAACGCATGAAAGGAGCCGGCCAGGAAATGAACGCCAAAAACCTGGAGCTTATGGATCGATACTGGGACGAGGCAAAAGGTATTACGTGAGAGAAGACAATGCTACAGCCTTATTGCTACTGATACCATAAACTGGCATATTTATTGCTTCAATATATGAATACCTATTATCAAAAAATAAATCCTGGTTTAATTTAACTAATTTTTCTTTTACTATCTGTATTGCTTTAGGCGATTTATCTATTCCTATCCAGTTTCTATTTAGTTCTTGAGCCGCTACAAGCGTCGTACCGGAGCCGCAAAAAAAATCCATAACAATACTATGTACATTGGAAGATGCTGATACAATAGTTTCTATTAAACCAAGATTCTTTTCAGTTGGGTATACAGGATATTGATAATCCTTAAATTCCCAAATATCTTGCATTTTTTTACCGTATTTTTCATCGGCATAAATTATCTTTCGCGGGTTACCGTTTGATGACCATTCAATTAACCCTGCGTTGTCTAATTCCTCAAGTTCTTTTGGATCACAGCGCCAATGTCTGCCTTTAGGAGGCTTTATACCTTTAAACTCTGTTGCAGTAACTCCGTTCTTTGTTTCACCTGGTGCGTGCAATGGAATTGTTGTATACGCTCTCCCGTTTTTATCTACCTTTCTGAATAATTTATTTTTATCATCACCATTAAAGGGGATTTTTGGGTCATTCCAAATTATATTTTTTGTTTTTGAATAAAACAGTATCATATCCTTAATATTTCCGTAAGCTTTTCTTTCAAAATTTTTTGGGTTACATTTTATTCTTGTTATATCGTTACGAAAATTTTCAATTCCAAATATTTCATCCATAATAATTTTTATATAGTGCCCAATTTTATAGTCGATATGTAAATAAATAGACCCAACCTCAGATAGTAATTCCCTTGCGATAATCAAACGCTCACGAATAAACTCAATGAATGCATACCCTTGTAAATCATCAATATACGCAATATCATCGTTTTTACTTGCGCTTATTGTACTGACTCTTTCATCACCGATTGTAAAAACAGTATTAGTTGAAAATGGGGGGTCTATATATATTAAATCTATTGTACCGCCAAGCTGATATTCATTTAATAATGTTTGTAATACATATAAATTTTCCCCTTTAATGAGAATATTTTTGAAATTAAACTCACCCTTAAAAGAACAAACCGGAGTATTTTGCAATATTTTCTGCGGACTTTTTTTCCCCTGATATAGTAATTCCATGTTCCCTTTCCTAAATCGAATACAAAAAATTTCGTAGAAGCAAAGCGCTGAATATATTACAATCAGAATGGGTTGTTGTTATATCACGATATATTTTATTGTTACCGATTATGTACAAAACACCATCTAAAACAGCGATGGTAATAGCTTTTACATTTTTATCAGTGATAGTACTTATTGCATCCTCAAACTGCGCATTTTGATGTCCTCCAAAGTCAGTTAAAAATTTTGCTTCACCAATGATATATTTATTATTAAATCGCCCGACAAAATCCAGACCTTTATCGCGTGAGTAATGCAAATTATTGGCAGCCCAATGTTTCATCTCCGCATCGGACGCCTCTAAAATTGCGTTGGTTTCAGTATTCTGAAATTCTTCAATTCCAACCGGTTTTATTCCCAAGCCGCCGCTTGATAACCACCTTTTAAAGAGCGGTCCAATTTGCCGATTTGTTTCTTTTGGTTCTGAACATCTTTCAAATATTTTGTCTAGACCCATTTCATATAATCTGCCGCATAGCCTATTGATGGTATTTGGATTTCTCTGAATAGAACTTGGATCTCTTTTCAAATATGCTACATAAGAATCTTTTATGGGAAACAAATCTAAATACAATAAACGTGTAATAAGACTTAGATTATCGCGGGCATTAAAACTGGTTTCTATATCATCCCATTGTTTCTGATCAATATCTCTTATTCCGTCAGGAATCGTTGGATAAATTTTGAATAATTCATCAAGATAATTCCTTTGATTGGTAAATTGTATGCTTAAATCCGTCCAATAACCCACATAATCCTCTTATGGAATTATTATATGCCAATTTTGCTTTTTTGCAATTGGAGGAATATTATGCTTTAGTTATTCTTCCGATGGAGGTTTTTCCATTGTCATAAGCTGCACAAACAAATTCAATTTTTTGTAAACCGCTCCAATCCTTTGGCCCATAGGTACTTTTGATACCGAATTCAACTCTTTCCAGTTCATGATCACTTCAAAAGGTTTCTTTTCGCAGTCATCCAACAGCATTTTAAAATGTTTGCCGACTACAATAAGGGCAGGCACAGCCGTGTTAATTATATCCAGGGCTTCCTCGTTTACCATACCGATGATGCTGCTGATATAGCGGTTTTGAGTCTTGTCCCTGTCAACCCTTAACAAGGCTGCCTTAAGCCTGGGGCCGTTGGCGCCTTCGTCAGAAAGAGTTTCATCCAACTTGATTATTTCGTCGGCTGTCTCCAAAGCCTTATGAAAAGCGTCCGACATAGTCCTGGAGGCAGAGTTGCTTGTCCATTGACCCCGGACTAATAGAATGTCGCAAAGTTCCTGAATCTCTTTGCTAAGATATTCCTGAATATAAGTAAGAAGGTGGTTCAGGGCCATTTCGCAATTGAAGCTATCAAGCCCCTTTTCCAAAAGGACTTTTCCCCTGTCCGGTGTGTAGTAACTAAGCCGTATAACTGCCAGGCTGCCAAAAACAGCCTGTTCCAGGGTGTTTATTTGGTTTTGCTTTTGGTTATCGTTAATACTGTTTATCATACCCTTAATTTCACCGGCCTTATTTTCCAGCCACTGGGCGGAAAGCGCTTCGTCCGGGACAACGGGTTTAACCTCCAAAATCGGATTACTTGTAGCAAGTCTGCTGATAAGTTCCAAAATTCTGGAATGTTTAATGTCGGCAAGATTTAACAGGATGTTATTCCACTGGGCCAGAGGAATAACATCCGTTCCGCCTTTACAGTACTTAAGAATCTCAAAAACTGTTTTCCAGTCGTCTTCCTTTTCCATTGAAGGCAAAATAGACAAAAAGGAAGACAGATCGGATGCCATGACGCTGACATCCACCGGGACAAATTTTAACTGAGTAAGAAAATCCCCTTCTTTGAATTCAGGATCAAACTTTCTGATTACCGAACAAAAATCAAAAAACACAAATTGTTTCATGGAGACGATGAGGTTGTAACACTTGTCAGCCGCAGCAATTTTGGGACTGTCAAATCCCGCTGTTAAAGCGGCAAGATCGTCTTGTAGAATTTTTATGACATCGCCTCCGGCTTTTATCATTTCGTTCATCGCTTCGTGGCTGAGTTTCTTGATAAGATCCATCGTTTTTTTATCAAGAAAAGCCTCAAGGGTGATCTGCCTTATTCTGGCTTCCTTGGTAGGGTCTCTCAGAAAAACCTGAAGGGGGTAAACAAGTTTATAGAGGTTGTAAAAAAGCACTCCCAAAGAAATATCCGCTTCCTGCTGCCTTACACGGTAAAACTTGGCGTACTTGTTTTGAGAAATATCTTTGGCTATCTGCCTTAGCAGTATGTCTTTTTCCGAACCACCTTCGCCGTCCCTGTTAATGAACGACATTACCTTATCAATGACATCAGGCATACTTCACCCCGCTAGAAAGGCTTAAGACTGAAAGACCTAAAAAGGTCTTTCAGCCAGATACTTGTATTCCTTCCAGACCCTTTCGGTATGAGCTTTGGCCTTTGCCAAAAGGGCGTCGGCACGCGCCGGATCGGCGGCCTTAAGGCTCTTAAAGCGCACTTCCTTGTACATGAAGTCCTCAAGGCTTGTTGTGGGATCCTTGCTATCCAACTGGAAGGGATTTTTGCCCTCGGCGCTAAGCCGCGGATCAAAACGGTAAATCGGCCAAATACCTGAAGTAACCGCCGCTTTCTGCTGATCCATTCCGCGGCTCATATCAATGCCATGGTTAATGCAGTGGGAGTAGGCGATGATGAGGGACGGCCCATCGTAAGACTCAGCTTCACGGAACGCTTTGATGGCCTGGGCCGGGTTCGCCCCCATGGAAATCTTTGCCACATACACATAGCCGTAGCTCATGGCCATTGCGCCAAGGTCTTTTTTGGTAATTTCCTTGCCCGCCGCCGCAAACCTGGCAATAGCGCCCACAGGGGTAGCCTTGGACATCTGGCCGCCGGTGTTGGAATAAACCTCGGTGTCCATACATAGAATGTTCACGTTCCTGTTGGAAGCGATAACGTGGTCAAGGCCGCCGTAGCCAATGTCGTAACCCCAGCCGTCGCCGCCCAGTATCCACACCGACCGTTTGATAAAGTAGTCAGCCAAAGAGAGTAGCAGCTTCGCGGTTGGTTTGGAATCGCTCTTTAGAGCGGCTTTTAGCTCGTCCACGTTTTTCCGCTGAGCTTCGATGGCGGCCTCATCCTTTTGATCGTTCGCGGTTATCTTGTCGATGATACCTGCGGCAATTCCTTCGGATTTCGCTTTCGCCGCTATTTCACGGGCATGCTCTGCCATCTTGTCGCTTGTAAGCCTCATGCCCAAACCGAATTCGGCCGCATCTTCAAACAGGCTGTTTGCCCACACCGGACCCCTTCCGTCCGCCCTTTGGCAATACGGAGTGGTGGGCAGGTTGCCGCCGTAAATGGAAGAACAGCCGGTCGCGTTGGCCATGACCATCCTGTCGCCGAAAAGCTGGGTAACGAGCTTAACATAGGGCGTCTCGCCGCAGCCGCCGCACGCGCCTGAGAATTCAAAGAGCGGTCTTTTATACGCAAGACCCTTTTGGGTGCCAAGATTGAGTTCCTCGGCGGGCACTTCCGGCAGTGAAAGGAAGTGATACCATGCTTTTGCCTGCTCCTCGTGGAAAGCCGGATCATCGGCAAAAGATTTCCACGAAAGGGCCACGGGCTTTGAGGCGTCTTTTGACATGGGGCAACTGTTGATACAAGCCCCACATTCCATACAGTCCTCGGCGGAAATAGCCAGGGTCGTCTTTTTTCCTTCCACCGGCTTCTGCTTAATTTCCGCTGTCTTAAAGCCTGCCGGCGCTGCAGAAACTTCCGCGTTGGTAAGGTTCTTCATCCTTATGCACCCGTGGGAACAAACAACGGAGCACAGGCCGCACTGTATGCACACTTCCGGATTCCAGGAGGGAACCCTTTCCGCAACCGCGCGCTTTTCGTACTGGGTTGTGGCGGTGGGGAAACATCCGTCTTCGGGAATTTTGCTCACCGGCAGTTTATCAGCCTGCTGGACGGAAACCGCCCCAAGGACTTCCTTTATCCAGTCACCTTCTTTAGTGGCAGGGGTAGTAGCAAACGGCGGCTTCATGTGGAGTTTCCCGTCGGCGGACGCGGGGTATTTTATCTCATGCACCGCGCTTAATGACGCGTCCACGGTCTTATAGTTCTTTTCCACTACATCAGCGCCCTTCTTGCCGTAAGAATGTTGAATGTGCTCCTTCATAAGCTTCACCGCTTCATCTTCGTGGAGAACGCCTGAGATCTTAAAGTAAGCGGCCTGCATGACCGTGTTGATACGGTTTCCCATGCCGGTTTCGCGGGCAATGTGGGCGGCGTCAATCACATAGAACTTCAGTTTTTTGCTGATTATTTGCTTTTGGACTTCTACCGGAATTTCTTTCCATACTTCTTCCGGACTAAAGGGGCTGTTCAACAAGAACGTGCCTTCGTCTTTTATGTTGGCAAGCATATCCAGGGTTTCAATGTACGAGAATTTATGGCAGGCCAAAAAGTCCGCTTTAGTGATAAGGTAGGGGCGGCGTATCTGTTTTTTACCGAACCTAAGGTGGGAAATAGTAAAGCCCCCCGATTTTTTGGAATCGTAAGCGAAGTACGCCTGGGCCGAAAGCTCCGGCTTTGCGTCCCCGATGATCTTAATCGAGTTTTTATTCGCGCCAACCGTGCCGTCGGAGCCGATGCCGTAGAACATGGCTTCATTCATACCTTCTTCTTTAATGACGAAGTTCTCGTCGTAGTCCAGGCTGTTTTTCGATACGTCGTCTTTTATGCCCACGACAAAGTTATGTATTTTCTTGCCTGAAAGGTTATCAAAAATCGCCTTTGCCATGGCGGGGCTGAATTCTTTTGAGCCAAGTCCGTAACGCCCGCCCAATATAATCGGGTCAGCGGAGAATTTGCCGGAAGCCTTGGCTATGGCGATGGATGCGCACACGTCTTCGTAAAGCGGTTCGCCGATGGCGCCGCTTTCTTTTGTCCTGTCCAATACCGCAATTGCCTTAACGGAAGCGGGCAGGGCCTTTACAAAGTGCTCAACATCAAAGGGCCGGAAAAGCCTTACCTTTAAAACGCCTACCTTTTCGCCCTTTCCTTGCAGGTATTCAACGATTTCATGGCAGGTATCCGCACCGGAACCCATGATCACAACGACTTTTTCCGCGTCTTTCGCGCCAAAGTACTCATAAATATGGTATTTGCGCCCTGTAAGCTTCGCGTATTTGTCCATTTCTTCCTGAACAATCTTCGGCACCTTCGGGTAGAAGGGGCTGACCCCTTCCCTGCTCTGGAAGTAAGTGTCGGGATTCTGCGATGTCCCCTTGATATGTGGTTTTTCCGGTGTTAGACCCCTTTGACGGTGTGCAAGCACCAATTCGTCATCTATCATTTGGCGCATCACATCGAAGGAAACTTCCTCAACTTTCTGAAGCTCGTGGCTTGTCCTGAACCCGTCAAAAAAGTGAAGGAAAGGAACCCTGGCGCGAAGGGTGGCTGCATGGGCGATTACTGCCAGATCCATCACTTCCTGCACGCTGTTGGAGGCAAGCATCGCCCAGCCGGTTTGCCGGCAGGCCATCACGTCCTGGTGGTCGCCGAAAATATTAAGGGAGCTGGTGGCCAGGGCTCTCGCGGCTATATGGAACACCGCCGGAGTAAGTTCCCCGGCAATCTTGTACATATTGGGGATCATAAGGAGCAGGCCCTGGGAGGCGGTAAAAGTGGTACACATAGCCCCCGTGATAAGCGCCCCATGAACCGCGCCTGCGGCCCCCGCTTCCGACTGCATCTCGATCACTTGGGGAATAGTCCCCCAAATATTTTTTCTACCCTGAGCGGAAAACTCATCCGCCATTTCCCCCATCGGGCTGGAAGGGGTAATCGGGTATATCGCGATTACTTCACTTAACGCGTGCGCCACATGAGCCGCGGCGTTGTTACCATCGATCATTACCATGTTTTTTTCAGACATTGTTTCCCTCTTTAATTTAGAAGATTTTGCTTATTATAAGCCTATTAAAGTTTATTGTCTATTACTTTTGACACCAGAATTTCTTCCAAATTTCTTCTTCCATCCAGAACAAACAATATAAATATCCCTTTATTGTCGTTGCCTATCTTGTAATAGACTTTCCAGGGTTTTATCGTTAATTCATATGCGTCATAAATTCCGATGTCTTTTAACTCCTGCGTTTGTTTTGTTTTTATCTCTTCTATCTCCAATAATTCTATTTCCTTTATTATTTTGTCGTAAATTGTATTGGCAATATTTTCTCCAGCTCTATCCCTATAATATTCAAGTATTTCATTCAGTGAATCTACTCCATCGGGTGTCCATTCAATTTTTCTCATTGTCTTTTATACCCAATGTTTTTTCAAATCTTTTCTTTGCGTTTTCATGGGTTATTACATTTCCGTATTTTATGTCTTTTTCACCAAAACTTAGCAACTTGGCTAAATTTATTGCGTTTAACGTCTTTTGGTAACTTTCTATGTCAATTATTACAGCTTTTGCTTCTCCATTCTGGGTTATTACAACAGGTGCTTTTGAATCTTCTACATATTTTACAATTTCTGTTGTGTGCGCCTTAACATAAGATATAGGTTTTAAATCTTGAACCAAATTTATCATGACTTCCTCCTTGTAACTTATGATTAAGGATATGCCGTGATTTCAATATTAGTCAATAGTCTGTACTAAATTTTGTACTACGTTGATTCAAGTAATTTACCACGAACCACGCGAACGCCACGAACCTTCACTCCGATATTTGTCGTAAAACTCTCATGCTCCTCTTAAGAAGAGTTATTTAAAAATTTAACCACGCAAAGGCGCAAAGACGCAGAGGAATTGAGGTAGTTTGAATACAAATCGCCTTTTTCTCGCTTATTATGTATCCGTCAATTTAAGCGGTGAAAATGTTCCAAGGTAGTAGTTTTTCCCAGTCTTCAGGGGTTAAAGCAAACGGGGCCTTTTCAAAGACAGCCATAAGATATTTAAACGGAACAAGGCCGTTCTGCTTTGCCGTCTCAATAAGGGAGTACATCCCACAAGAGCTTTCTGCCCCGCCTACGCTCTGGCAGAACAGCCAGTTTTTTCTCCCGATGACAAAAGGCCGTATCGCGTTTTCGCAGGCGTTGTTGTCAGGAGTTAAGTACGGGCTTTCAAGATATGCCGCCATTTTATCCCATTGCTCAAGGCTGTAGTTTATAGCTTTCCCCAAAAGAGAACTTTCAAGAACTTCATCTTTTCGTTTTAAAAGCCACGCCTTGAACTTTTCCAGTACAGGCCCCGCGCGGGCCTTCCTTTCGGACAAGAACACGCCGTCATCCATATTCTTATCCCGCAATTCATTTTCTATCGCGTACAGGCTGCGGATATATTTCATGCCTTCCTCGGCAGACCGGCTTTCCTTGTTTATTTTAGCAGCCTCAAAAAACTTCCGCCTCGCGTGGGCGAAACACCCCACATGGATTATTCCGGGCAAGTCTTTCACGGCGCTGTCATACCCTATGTACCCGTCCGTTTGCAGGTACCCGCTATACCCTTGCAAAAATTCTTTCGCATGCCTGGCGGCGCGAGTCGCATGGTACTCATACCAAACCACCTTTTTGCCAACAGGGCCGCCCAAGGTCAGCCACATATAGCTTTTCTGTGTGTCGCTTCGCTCTGCTTCCCCCATTACCTGCACATCTGTCTCATCCATCTGCATCGCAGGCCCGCTTTTTACAGTTTCTTCCAGCATGCCGAATAACGGCTTCAGTTTTTCATACGTCTGCTGCTGCCAGTTGCTCATATCCTGCCGGCTTATTGCCGCCCCTATCTGCTCAAATTGCTTCTCCTGCCTGTAATAGGGAAGGTGCATCTCAAACTTTTGCGTGAAGATAGTTGCCAGCAAGCTGGGGCTCGCTATGCTCTTAGGAATGATAGATGGCTCTACAGGCGCGATGCGGACTGCAGGCTTGTCTTCCTCTTCAGTCCCTTCGCATTGCCTGCAGGCGTATTTTGGCCTGATTATTTGATCCACATAAATCTGCGCAGGTATTATAACCAGCTTTTCGCTGGTTTCTTCGCCTATTTTAGTTAAAACAGCACCACAAGTGCAGGTTTTTTCACTTTCCGGTATGTCTATGATTCTCGGCCTTCGCTGAAGGTTCTCGCTAAGCGGCTTGCGCCCGCCCTTCTTGCGTGTAAACGATTTAACCGCTTGAAGCTCTAAAGGCTTTTCTTCATTTGTGTCAGGCTGTCCCGCTTCCTCAGTAAACAATAGCGGCTGCTTCTTATCGGCCAGCAATTGCTCGGCGGTCCTGGCAAACCGCTTGTATATCAAAAGGTCATACTGTTCTTTTAGTGTCAAATATTCATTATATAATTGTTGGTAGTTCTGTTTATGGTTTGTCTCAATCTCAATGACTTGATTTTGCAATTCTTGATTTCTTATTTCTATTTGTTTATATTTCGTTTCCAGCTCATTGATGTAATCGCGGACTGTGGCATCAAGTGTTTCAACTTGCATGCCACAGTCTAGCTCCTAACGATCCGCTTGTCAAATGTTTTTCCGTTTTTTATGAAACATTTTTGTAATAAAGACTCTTGTGCGCTTTGAAGAAATCTATCCCTCTTAAAAGCATTGACAGTTCTTCCGCGCTTAATTCCCTCGCTTCCTCGTCCGTCTCAGGCCAGGGAAACTTGTCTTTCTCAAGCCGCTTCTGGCTCAGCCAAAACCCGTTCCTGTCCCACCATAGTGCTTTCACCAGCTTCCGCTCCCGATTACAAAATAGATATATGTTCCCACTGAACGGCTCTCCTGCCATCTGCTGTTCCACCATTACTGAAAGACCGTTCGTCGCTTTCCGTAAATCCGTGTAACCTGGGCGGATAAAGATCCGCGCTTTGCTAATGTCGATTGTCATGCCGCGCCTGCCAATGCGTCAACAATCGTCCGCAGTTCGCTGCTGCCAATCGTCAGGGGAACATGTATTTTTATTTCCCCTTTTTCAATGAGTATTTCCTCTCTGTGCTCAACAGAAATTGCTTTTGTTACGACTTCCACAAAACAGGGTTTGTTTCCTGTTTTTACTTTAGTCCATCCTACGAATGTCTGCGGGGTAAGGCCGTTTTCTTTCGCATAAGTCCACGCCCCTTTCCCGCTCTTGCGCCAGTCTTCCAGCCACATGGCTTTCTCTTCTTCGCTAAACTTCATTTCTTTCCTCCGAAATTAGGTGTTTCTCGGAAGTTTATTTCAGTTATTTATCCGGCGGTAGAAGCGGTTCTTTTGACGGATAC